>LUMT01000470.1_pt1 | contig 14977 bp, 19 predicted proteins | sample 729741 | NCBI WGS metagenome assembly LUMT01 (sample SAMN03860299, study PRJNA289734) | marine metagenome | biome: seawater column; feature: ocean; material: water; isolation source: Red Sea water column Station 192 - depth 50m | place: Saudi Arabia: Red Sea | collected 2011-10-15 | depth 50 m
CTCTTCAACAGGAGCTTCATCTTCAATCACTTCCTCAACAACTTCTTCTTTTGGAGCCTCTTCAACAGGAGCTTCTTCTTTTGGAGCAGATGCAGAAACACTCTCTCCACCAGCCCAGGAATTTAGAACATCATCAACAGAAACCCCAGATGCAGCAGCTCTAGCTTCTGCAGAACGTTGCACCAAGTCAACTGGTGCATTTAATATCTCTGCTACTTTATTAACTAAATCACTCATTTATTTCACAACAGCTTTCATTATTACCTATTGTTGACAACACTTTAGCTTCAGGATAAAAACCCTCTGGATAAGTAGGACACACAGCTTGTATGGATCCATCGTTTAATTCCAGCACCATCCCCTCAAAATTCTTTGCTTGCATATACTCTTCAGCGTCCTCTTTACAACAAAAAGGTTTCGAACATCTAGATATGTCCCAATTGTTATTTTCCACTAAGTTACTCATTAGATTCTCCTAATGATAGTAAATAAGTTACGAGATATTCCAAATCGTCATCATCGAGAAAGTCATAACTTGGATGAGGTATATCCCTGTTGACAGATGTTGAGTCTGATAGGTATCGAGTTAGCCATTGACCGTTGTTTGTAGGTTCACGTGTTGCGCTGGTGGAAAGATCTGGTCCAAGTCTTATATTTCCAACATTATTAATTAGTGTTTCATTTGCAAATTTATTTTTTAGAACTTTACCATTTTGAGTGTCTGGAATTAGAGTTCTAACATTCTGTGTATGGCAGGATTGGCAATTCAACTCTGCGTATACTTCAGCTCCCTTAATAACTTCATTTGATGCACTAATACTGTTATTTAAAGAGTCACTAACGATATCTGTTGCTTGGTTTTTTGGAATCACAAAAGCAAATAGAAATGTAAATAGACCAACTAAAAGAACTCCTGAAATAAAACTCAAAGCACTTTCATTTTTTAGCTCAACAATTTCTTCAACTACTTCCTCAACAACCTCCTGAGTTCCAGTTTCTTCAACAATTTCTTCAACTACTTCCTCAACAACCTCCTCTACAACCTCTGTAGCTGGAGCTTCTTCTTTTGGAGCCTCTTCAACATTAGCCTCTTCCTTTAGAGCTGGCGCTGCACTTGCTGCAACACTTTCCCCACCAGCCCATGAACTTAACACCTCTTCAACAGATTTTCCAGATGCCTGCGCTCTTGCCTCTGCAGATCTCTGAACAAGATCAACTGGAGCGTTTAATAATTCTGCTACTTTATTTATTAAATCACTCACTTGAGTTCTCCTCATTAGTTTCCGCGGGTTTCTTTTTTCGCTTCGTGTACCAGCTTCCAGCTATGAATTCAAAAATTTCTGCTAACACTTCAATCATTGCTATAAACCATTTCTTCAACAGTTGTTATTGAACCAGATGAGATTGCTCGTAAAACAGAAATTAAATATAGAAAACCACTACCTAGTAAAAGCAGAGAGATGAAAGTATTTATAGAAAAATTAAAACTTATAAGACTCCAGACAATACCATATCCTTCTCCATAAATTGTTGGGCTTCCTGCATTTGCTCCCGCATTCCATGAATAACCTGAGTTAACGCCCAATACAGTATTGTTAATCAACAATAAAAGATATGATATTTTGAAACCAAAAAAGGTAATGTCTTCAAGCCTAGAGTAATTAACTTCTCTTCCATATAATTTAGGTATTAAATAATAACTCAAGGATATTGTTGCTAGTACAAGAGATCCAATGAGCCCATAGGTAATAACATTTACAAAATTTGTAATCCCTAAAATTGGAAGAAGGTTTTCAAAACTTGAAATCATATGAAAAATTGTTGTTATAGAAAAAAGGATTACTGAAAAGTTAAGCAGATTTAGTGATCCTACTCCATCAACTTCCTTAGATTGTATTGTTTTGATGTAATTAACCAGGAAAGCCAACAAAGGAACAACAAGACTCATTGAGAGATAGATAGATATATTTTCAATCCAATTTGGAAGTACCGAGCCGTAATAATATTTAAAATTTGTCCAAGGCAATAGGAACAAAAAACCCCAAAATGTAATAGATGAAAGGGTTTTGTTAAATAATACTGCTTGGAGTGGTCTTGTCATTAAAAAATGAACTATTGCCATATATATGAAAGCAACACCAACATATATATGTGTACCTGTATATAAAGAGTTAACCAAAAATATGTCTGAAAACACATTTAATTCTGCTCTAACAATAAATAAAGATATTAAGTAAAAGACTACCGCACCATATATAAATTGTGCACTTGCAAAAATTGAAGCTTCTTTTTTAGCAAGTAGGTTTAGTGTTGCAAGCCCAAATAATCCAAATACAACCAGAATTTTTAAAAGAATGAGCAGGGAACTATTCCCTAAATCGTATGCTGAGTTTTGAAAAAAGAAGTTTACAAGAATGTCTAAAAATTCAGTCCCAACTACACCAAGTAGAGTTAAAAATACAATCGGGAACAATACCATTGATCTACCTAGTGATTTTGAAAATAAATATGAAAAGCTTAGACAAAGCGATGCTCCAAAGACTAAACCTAGTGCTGCCTGTGTGTCGAGCCTGTCTAGGAAACCATAATTAAAAACTGAATTGTTTGGCAGAAGGTTTGCAAAAGTAAAGTATGCATTTTTTAAAAATGAAATAGTAAGTGATAGCATCAAGGTAAGTGGAAAAATCAAAACAAAAAGTTTTGAAAGTTCTTGTTCGTTTTTTGGAAACAACTTTATTTTCATTAATTTAGCCAATATTCAATATGACTTTACTATTATATTGGAAAAATGTTGCTTGGTGTTAACGAAAATTTTTAAAAAAAGATAATGATTCAATTTATATTTTTCTCACAACTTGCGATATTATATATAGGTAAGGTTTGAGGAAATTTGATTTATACAATTTATAAATTTAGATACAGAATAGGTTTAGTTTCAATTGTTTCAGGGCTCGGTGGTATGACCATCGGAGTTATAGTTGCACACTTTGCTGGCCTTCCTGAAGGTGAAGTAGTAAATTATTTTAACTGGATTCCACGAGGGTGGTTACCACAATCTATTGGCCAGCTTTTAGCATTTGGTGCTAGCCAGCTTCTTTTACTTGGAATGGTATTAGTGGTTTGGAATCAGAAAGAATTAACCTGGGCAAAAGCTACTTATTTTGCATTTCTTACATGGATTGAAATGTCAATCCTCTTAGGAATTGTCCCATCAGAGTGGTTGAACCTAGCACAAGGACCTTTAGAGTGGACAGGTCAAAGAGAGTTTATACAATTTCCACCAATACTATTTTTAAATAATGAAATTGGTTTAAGTCTTGCTGCGTTAAAAGACATCATACAGTTAGGTATATCAACTAACTTTTTAATCGCAGGATTAGTAATTGCCTATTTAATCCAAGATGTAAATAATAAAATTGAAAGTTCTAAATCAAGAATTTCTGATTACGGCAAAGAGGTCGTAAGGGTGGAGCAAGATGCCTAAATCAGAAGTCTTAATAGAGATGCCAGAGTTTGAAAAGAAGTACAACCTTGCAATGGTTGATACAGAAAAAGTCACTTCTCGTGTCCGTCCAAAACAATTTTTACATATAGATGAAGCAGAATGTATTTTATGTGAAGGGTGTGTTGATATATGTCCTTGGAAATGCATTCATTATTTATCTGTTGATGCAATTGACGACTCAATAAATGTTGAAGCTCCAGATGAATCTGAGGCACCAGGTTTTTTTGTTGTTGATGAGGAAGCTTGTACTAGATGTGCATTGTGTGTAGATAGATGCCCAACAGGGGTGATTTCTCTAGGAAAGTTTGCCGGCTCATTAGCAGATCAAGCCGTTCAAAATGGTGTTTATACAGCACCTTGGGATGAAGACTCTGGTGAGAGGAATGACAGACACGGATATATATATGGAAGGCTTTAGAATTATATAATGCAAAAATTATCTCTTCGAGACAGGATTAAAGAAGCAAGAGTAAGTGCTAGCGATAGCTTCAGAGGTGGAAAATTAATGTCCAGTATTTTCCGTCCGGGTTCTCCTTTTAGAAAAGGCTATGTAGACAGTCCTAGAAACAGGTCTTATGTTGTTATGAATAACGTTTTGTACCACCTCCATCCAGTCAAAGTTAAAAGACACGGAGTTAGGCTCTCATACACTCTTTGCTTGGGTGGATTAAGTTTCTTTCTTTTTATAGTTCTAACAATTACTGGAATTTGGCTTATGTTTTATTTCCGCCCAACCGAACTTGCGTACGTTGACATCCAGACCTTACAAACAAGTATTGCATTTGGTTCGCTAGTTAGAAATATGCATAGGTGGGGTGCACACCTTATGGTTTTAGTTGTGTTTCTTCATATGTCTAGAGTCTTTTATCACGGAGCATATAAAGCACCGAGAGAGTTCAACTGGGTCATAGGAGTAATTTTGCTTTTACTAACTTTATTATTGTCATTTACAGGCTACCTTCTTCCTTGGGACCAGCTAGCCATATGGGCTGTCACTGTTGGAGGTAACATGGCTGGCTACACACCTGTTATTGGAGCTCAGGCCAAATTCGGATTGTTCGCCGGACTTGAAGCAACAACAGCTACGTTATTAAGATTTTATGTTCTTCATGTACTTTTCTTACCATTTATCATTGTTATCTTTATGGCTGTCCACTTCTGGAGAGTTAGAAAAGATGGCGGAATCTCGGGACCTTTGTAGAGGCTTATGGTAGATATTCCAGAACATTTATTGCAGAGATCTGCGGAAGCAAGAGCAAAAGCTTTAGGCATTAGTGTTGAACAAGCTTTAGCTGAAATGAAAGGTGAGTCGGATCCAACAGTTATCTCAAAAGAGCCAGAGGTAAAAACTATTGACGAAACTCCAGCTCCAGCAGCAGAGACTCCAGCTCCAGCAGCAGAGACTCCAGCTCCAGCTGTAAAAGCTGAGGAAAAGCCTGCAGCAAAAGCTCCAGAACCTGATACCCCTGAAGAAGTTGATTTTGCACCTGAAGTAAAGGTAACTCAACGATTGTTGACTGTTGTAAAAGCAAAACCAATTCAAAAATCAGTTTCTGAGCCAGTTGATAAAGTTAACACCTGGCCACATTTGATGCTTCCAGAATTTGTTTCATTGATGGCAATGACAGCTTTTTTAATTTTTCTATCAGCAATATTGCAAGCTCCTCTTCTTGAAGAAGCAAATCCGAACGTAACACCTAACCCTGCAAAAGCACCTTGGTATTTTTTGGGCTTGCAGGAATTATTGTCATATTGGGATCCTCAAATTGCTGGAGTTATGATTCCTTTAGTTTTAGGTGTAGTTCTATGGATGGCTTTTCCATACATAGATAGAAACCCAGAAACACATCCTTCTAAAAGAAAATTTGCAATTATGTTTTATACCTTTTTCTTAGCAGGAGCAGGTGTACTTACTATTATTGGAGTTCTTTTTAGAGGTCCTGGCTGGAACTGGACTTATCCTTGGATTGATGGGATATGGTTTGACGATTTGCTTGATTGGATTCATTTCGAATGAGCATAGTTGAATTATCTTTCGCTGCCTTTGCTCTGGTCGGGTTTTTAGGCATTGTTGGTATCGTAGTTATTGTTACCGGTAGAGGGCCAAAAAGTTTCAACTGGAAGAAAAATCTTGATAAAAAAGCTCTTAAAGAGGATAAATCTCAGACCAACTTTTTAGAACCTGAGATGCCAAAAGGCGAAACTGAAGCAACTGTTGAGGAAATTGACGAACCAGTTGTTGAATCAGATGGAGCCGTAAAGCTTGAAGAGAAAGTCATTTATGAAGAGATCTCTGAAGAAGAAGCAGGAATAACTAGAAGACAATTTTTAACAAAAGCTCTTAGAATTTCATTTGGTGCTTTTGCTGGTATCCAGGCAATTTCATGGCTAGGGTTTTTCTGGCCAAAAGTTTCTGGTGGTTTTGGTTCAAAAGTTGATGCAGGTCCAATTGAAGATATAAAGAGTCAAATATTCCAAGCTGATGGTTCCGTTATTCCAGCTTTTATTCCAGCAGCAAGAGCTTATGTGCTTCCATTGGATGCAGCTGCGGCGGCCAACTCTCAGTTTGCAACTGGCTCCACAATTACTGATGGTTTAGTAGCTGTTTATCAAAGATGTGTTCATTTAGGTTGTAGGGTTCCATGGTGTAACTCATCACAAGGATTTGAATGTCCTTGCCATGGTTCAAAATATAATATGGTTGGTGAATATTTCGCAGGCCCAGCTCCAAGAAATCTTGATAGGTTTAATGTCGCTAATGTAAATGGAAGACTTGTTATTGACACTGGAACAATTATTGAATCACCTCGAGCACCAGGTATGTCTGTGAAGTATCCCCAAGGTTTATCTTGTATAGCTCTAACTACAGAGGAATAGTATGACAAGTTCACTTTCAATTACATTAATTGCTTTAGGAATAATTGCTGCTCTGGCATTTTTTACTGCTGCAGGTTTTAGGGGCTCAGGTAAAGTTTCTGACTATGCACCAAATTTGTCAAAATACCGAAATGATGATGATTTAGAAACAAAAACACTTGATAGAACTCTAACTGTTGCAGTTTTAATTGCCTCGCTTTTAACTATCATGATTCCTCTTTACTACCTTGGAGAGCAAGACAGACAAGAAGGTTTTGTAGAAGAATTTGATGAGGTATCTGTGGAAAGAGGAGAACATCTATATGAAGAATTCGGATGTGGTAACTGCCATGGTGTTGACGGATCTGGTGGTGCAGCTTCATATGTCGAAAAGAGAAGTGGAATAAATGTTACATGGAGTGCTCCTGCAATTAATAATGTTTTCTATAGATATGATGACGAAGAAGTTCGTTATTGGCTAATTTATGGACGTGCAAACTCACCTATGCCTGCATGGGGATTAGAAGGTGGTGGTCCAATGAATGATGGACAATTAGATGACTTGATCGAGTACATGCATCACTTTCAAATATCACAATCAGAAGAGCTACAGGCTATTGAAATGAATATCAATAGCTCATTATCGAGACTTGATACATCTGAGCTATTAGTTGAGAATGAAATAGCAAGGCAAAAAGAATTAATTCAAAGCGTAAAAGACGCACCTGGAAAATTACCTGTTGTTCAAAAAGCAGTGGAAGATGTTTCAGCACTACTTTCCAAGGAAGGTGGAATTGATACTGATGAAGACGGTTTAAGTGACTCTACTGAAACAGAGTTATCAGCTTACAGCAGTACCGTTTCTGAAGTTTTGGGAACTTCTATATTAAATTTAGACCCAGATAACGAAGAATCTATTCCTGGAAGAAAAGACAAATCTGTTGCAAGCGGTTACTTATCACAACTTGAATCCGAATTAATCAACATAACAATTGTTGCAGAGGGATATGACAAATTTATGAAAGAGGCTGAAACTGGTTTAGCATTTCTTGAAAAAGCACTGGAAGAAAAACTTTGGGAAGTTTCATTCGATGAAATCGCTGATTCAACTTTTGATGGAGATGTAGAAAAAGCTAAAAGAGCAGTTGGATTATTTAATGCTTACTGTGCAAGATGTCATACTGCAGGTTATTCTGCTGGTGTAGCATATACTAAAGAGATAGCATCTGGTGGATTGGGACCTGCACTAAGAGCAGGTAGAGCCAATATCCAGTTTAAGCAGAGGGAAGACTTGATAGATTTTATTGTTAAAGGTTCTGTAAATGGTAAAGCGTATGGAGTCAACGGTGTTGGTGGAGGAAAAATGCCTGGTTTTGGTGCAGTTCTTCCGCAATCTGACATAGAACTTATTATTGATTATTTGAGAGGAATGACACCTGATGCGTGAAATAATGAGATCACTTTTGTCCTCTAACTTATTAGTTACTGGAATACTAATGTTCATAGGTTCGATAATCACATTTGCTGGATCTACTTTTTTGTTAAACGCTACAAATGTTGGAAAGAGATTAGGTTTTTTAATCACTGGAGCTGCAATATTTGGCTGGGGAGTTATTAATTCAATTTTCTTCATCCTTTATGCTCCACGTGGCCCAGCTCCAGCAAACATAGATGGTTTAAATGCATTCGAAATAAGAATTATTCCATTAACTTTCTTAGTTGGTTCTGGAATTCTTTTTGTAATGTTTTTATTAGCTCTTAACAGGTTTGAGCAAGAACAGCTTGAAAAGGAAGATCAAGATAATTAGATTGTCATTATGACACAAATCTGGTTTATTGCAGCAGCCGTTCTATTATTGGCAGAACTTTTAGTTCCAACATTTTTTATACTTCCTTTTGCCATAGGATCTTTTTTCGCTGGAATAGCTTCTTTATTCACAGATAGTCAAAATATTCAGCTTTCTACATTTATTGTGTTTAGCTTAGTTGGAGTGTATTTATCAGTAAAAGTTTTTGGACCCAGAAACAAAGATAAGAAAACAAGTACAAGCTTTACTGAAGGAGCAAATAAATATATAGGTATGACTTTTGTTACAACAGAAGAGTTGGATATGTATGAATCAACCCTGCAGCATGTTTATGGAGATGACTGGCAAGTAGTTTCACTTGATAAAAGAATTCCAGCAGGATCAGAGGTAAAAGTTACAAGTGTAAATGGAACTAAATTAGAAGTACAAACGAAGGAAGGTTAAACTCAAAGTATGGAAATTATATTTGGAATAGTTAGATGGGTAGTCATAATTGCACTACTCGGGGTTGTATTATTTAGAATATTCAGAATTATTAGACCTTTCGAGACTGGACTTGTTGAAAGATTAGGTAAGTTTCATAGAGAGGCAAAATCTGGACTAAATATTGTTATACCCGGTTTAGAGAGAATAATCATTGTAGACATGAGAGAGCAAGTAATCGATGTTCCTCCGCAAGAAGTTATTACAAAAGATAACGTAACTATAACTGTTGATGCAATTATTTACTATGAACCAACTGATCCAAAAAAGCTTGTTTATAATGTTGGGGACTTTATTCAAGCTGCAACAAAATTAGCACAAACAAACTTAAGAAATGTAGTCGGTGACTTAGAGTTAGATGCTGCATTAACCTCAAGAGAGACTATAAACACTCAGCTCAAGCTTATTCTTGATGAAGCAACTGACAAATGGGGAACAAGAGTTGTCAGAGTTGAGATTCAGAGAATCGATCCACCACAAGATGTTCAAGATGCTATGAACAAAGTTATGAAAGCTGAAAGAGACAGAAGAGCTGTAGTTACAGAAGCTGAAGGTGAAAAGAGAGCAGCAATTCTTACAGCTGAGGGTAGAAAAGAATCTCAAGTTTTGGATGCAGTTGGTGAAGCAGAAGCATTGAAGCAAGTTGCTGATGCACAAAAATATGAAAAAATTGCAATTGCTGAAGGTGAAGCTGAAGCAATAGAAAAAGTTTTTGCAGCAATACATAAAGGTGATCCAACAAATGATCTAATTGCAATTAAGTACCTAGAGTCACTTGAAAAAGTTGCCGACGGTAATGCTACAAAAGTTTTCTTACCAGCAGATTTATCAGCTACTCTTGGAAGCATAGGTGCAATTTCAGAACTCTTTAAAGATGACAAATCTGATGATTCACCGAAATCTTCTGACGATTCAGATAAATCTACTGAAGAATAAATAGATACCAATACCAATTAAACAGGCACCGCTGATTATATTTATGTACCTTTTTACTTTTGTTGTTGAATTATTGAATAAATAACTACTGAGTAAAGCATATGAGATGTCTGCAAAAAGATTTATAAATATTGTCACAACTCCAAGATAAATAAGAGAAGAAAAAATATTAGATTCATCTGTTATAAATAAAGGCAGTACAGACAAATAGAAAACCCACATTTTAGGATTAGCAAGGTTAATCTTAAATCCTGACAAAAAAGATGCAGAACCAAGAACTTCTGGACTATCTCCTTTGTCTTGTAGGGTTTTTATTCCTTTATAAACAATATAAATAATTCCGAAAATATAGATAAAGGTGAGTATCTCAGGAATTAATGAAAAGATGTAAGTGATGACTGCAGCAGTGATTATTGTTATTCCGATAGCACCAGTTGCTGCACCATAAGCAACTTGGAGGGCATTTTTTCTTCCTTTTTGTACTGCTTCATTAACAACCAAAGCAATAATTAGACCTGGGCTAAAAGCGACACTAATTTGGAGCAGAATAAATTCGATTGTTAGTGATTGAAATTGCACTATTGAGATTTAATTTTATTAATTTCTGGAACACCTTGTTTGATGGTAACTTCACAATCTTTATATTCACCTGCAATTTGATTACCCACTATAACTAATAACTCCATTACAGATTCTTTTTTCCCCGAAGAGGACCCAAAAGTATTAGGAGAATTATCATATTCTTTTTTAATCTTATTGAAAACCTCTATTGCTTGTTCTTTATTTAATTTGTCTGATAAGGCAGTTTTTGTAATAACTTCAAAACTTTTTCTCTGACGTCTAGGTAAATCAAATTGCATAGATTTATTCTAACTATTTATTATGAGCTTTTGTAATGAGACCTCATAATCTTCAGAATATTTAACAGTTTTAATTTCATTAAAGCCAAAAGACTTATGGAATTTGAATGAAGCCTCGTTTATGGAAGGGAGAAGATTTCTAGTGTATTTTCATAAAGAGATGTGCCTAGTTTATTTTTTCTATGTTCATCATCAACTGCAACTCTATCAATATATAAAAAATTACTTACTCTATTTTCAATCTCGTTAAAGTTTTTATGTTTTATCTCATGCATGTAGTTAATAGTGTTTTCATTATCTTGAAAACAAACTACATATCCTACAACTTCATTATTTTTTAGTATGCATTCGTTGTAATCAGAGTTTTCTACGAGATTAATAAATCCATCTAAAGATTTTGTGCCAACGTTAGGAACATTTTTTTCGTTTAATTCATGGCATTGCGAAACGAAGTCACTATTAATTGGGGAAAACAAATAATCTTTCATATCTAGGAATATACATTTAATGTATAAAAATGTAAACTATCTCTATGAGTCAAAAACAAGTTCTCATGAGTTCTCCCGATTTTTTCAAAGTAGAGTACTCTATTAATCCCTGGATGGTTGCAGGTGTAACTGTTGATTTAGATTTGGCAAAAGATCAGTGGAATAATTTCAAATCTACAATTGAAAAAGCAGGAGCAGAAGTAAAAGTAGTACCTCCATCTGAGGAATATCCGGATCTAGTTTTTACAGCAAATTCTGGAATTATAAATGGTAAAAATGTTCTTATCGCTAATTTCAAATATGAAGAAAGACGTGGTGAAGAAGATTTATATATGAACTGGTTTAGCAACAATGGTTACAGCGTTGGACGAATTCCTTCAGAGTTTAAATTCGAGGGGAGAGGCGATGCTTTTGTTTATGGGGACTATTTAGTTGGGTCATACGGCGTTCGAAGCGACAAAGAAGCTCTGCTTTTTATTGCAGAAGAATTTCAACTAGAACCAATCATTGTTGAGCTAGCTCAAGAAAAGTTTTATCATTTAGACACATGTTTTCAACAATTTCCAACTGGAGATGCCATATTTTATCCAGAGGCTTTTAAAGACCAATCATTAAGTGCATTTGAAAGTTTATTTAACCTTATTCCTGTCTCAGAGCACGATGCAAACCAGTTGGCTTGTAATGCAGTTGTAATAAATAACACAGTCATATTTCCTTCAGAAGATATTGAGGCAATAAAAACTGTAGAGGAACTTGGTCTCAATGCTGAGGTAGCCAATGTATCTGAGTTTCTAAAATCTGGCGGTGCATGCCAGTGTCTCGTAATAGCATTAAACTAAAAACTACATGATTAAAAGACTTTTTAAATTTGTACTATGGCCTGTGAAAAAAATTGTTTTACTTCCATTTAAATTTTTACTTTATACATTGTTAATTTTTGTAATTCTTATTTTGTTTTTTCAATATAGGGCAGACTATGAGGTAGACACCAGCCCACTTTCTAAAATAGAGTATGAAAACTGTATTGAAGTAATTGATAGTTATGAAATAACCCTTAATCTTTTATCAGACTATGTTGATGAACTAGATAGCGTCCAACGGGAGTTCTTAGAAGAACGTTTACCAGATAATCTCCAAGTGTTGCTTGAACCACAAAAGCTAGACCCGGACGAATTTGAAAACATAAAAGGAAGTTTAAAAACCTATCTTCAAGGCGGCAGGCTTCCTGGATTTAATGGTAAAGCTTTACTTCCTCAAGCTGCAAGTTTATGTCGAACTGGTCTAGGTTAAATCTAGTACCGTAGCATTAGATAGCTGGATTAAAGTTTCTGGCGAAAGAAAAAATTTTGAGACTCTATTCCCAGCTCCAATAAAGAGTTTTTCTCGATCAGTTACATTTTTATCCATGTAAACCTTGATATTTTCAGGTAATCCAAGTGGACTAATTCCACCATATATTTGACCAGTCACTGTTTCAGCTTCTTCTCTTGAAGCAAAACTAACTCTCTTTGCTCCCATGGCCTCTTTAGCCTTATGGTTTACATCCAATCTGTTTGCACCCAAAACACAAAACATGGCGTAAAACTCTTCTGGTTTCTTTGCTTTAATTAAAATTGCATTACAGGAATCTTCAATATCAAAACCATAATGATCACAAAAATTTTGAGTATCAGAAAATTCATCTAAGCATTCAAATATTTCAAGAGTATCTTTATTCTCTTCATAGACTTTTGCAACAGAATTATGAATTTCAACCATAGACTTTATGATATCTGAAAAATGATTAGTTACAATTTGTCTATGGAGTTTAAAACAATCATTGAGCCTTTTAAGATAAAATCTGTTGAATCTCTACCCATTACAACTGAACAAGAGAGAAGAGGATTTCTTGAAAGAGAACATTGGAATGTTTTTGGGTTGAAATCACAAGAGGTAACCATAGACTTACTCACCGATTCGGGTACAGGGTCTATGTCATCAGAGCAGTGGGCAGCGATAATGCGTGGAGACGAATCCTATGCAGGTTCGCATTCATGGCAGAGATTTAATGAAGTGCTTTCTGATCTCACTGGGTACAAACACATTATTCCAACACATCAAGGTAGAGCAAGTGAAAAAATTCTTGCAACAATTAGCGTTAAAGAAGGCGACATCATTCCAAGCAATAGCCACTTTGATACCACAAGAGCGAACTTTGAATTTGCACAGTCAAATCCTATAGATCTTCTTTGTGAGGAGGGGTTAGACCTTTTATCTCCCGCACCTTTTAAAGGGAATGTTGATTTAGAAAAATTAGAAGAACTTTTAAAGGGGCCTGATAGTGACAAAATTCCATTTGTAATTATGACAATTACAAATAACACAGGCGGTGGTCAACCTGTCTCAATGGATAACTTAAAAAAAGTTAAAGAGCTTTGTACAAAATACAACAAGATGTTTTTACTTGATGCATGTAGATTTGCAGAAAATGCATGGTTTGTCTCACAGCGAGAAGAAGAGTATAAAGATGTTGAAATAAGAGAAATAGCAAAAGAAGCTTTTCGGCTTGCTGATGGTTGCACAATTAGCTTGAAAAAAGATGGATTCGGCAATATTGGCGGTGTTCTTGCATTCAATGATGATGCAATGGCAGAGGCTGCAAGAAATTTATTAATTCTTACTGAGGGGTTTCCTACATATGGGGGATTAGCAGGTAGAGATTTAGATGCTTTAGCACAGGGTCTTAAAGAGATAACAGATAAAAACTACTTAGAGTATCGTGCGAGATCAATTTCCTATTTAGCTGAAAAAGCATTGAGTTACGACATACCTGTTGTTCAACCTGCAGGTGGTCATGCGTTGTACATTGATGCAAAAACATTTTTACCAAACATTCCACCTCATGAATACCCTGGGCACTCTGTTGCCTGTGAAATCTACTTAATTGGAGGTGTAAGGGCTGTTGAATTAGGAACGCTTGCCTTTGGTGTTGCAAATGAAAATGGAGAACCTGATACACCGGCAACACATGAACTGGTTTAGAAAAGTTAGCTGAGAAAAAAGATAAGTTAAAAGGATATAAAATCCTTGAACAGCCAAAATTACTTAGACACTTTACAGCTAAACTTGAACCTTTAAAATAATCTAGATGAAAAAATTCATTATTTTATTTTTAATATTTTTTATCTTTTGCGGAGATACCTCTTCTGTCGATGAACTAGAAGAAACAACTACAACTACTTCTAAACCAACAGAAGAAATTACAGAAAACGATCCTGAGCTATATGTAATGTTAATGTGGCATCAACATCAACCTTTTTATACCAAAAACAGTGATGGCTATTACACCAGGCCATGGGTAAGAGTTCACGCAACTAAAGATTATCTAGATATGGTGGAGTTAGTTGCAGATTATCCAGACTTAAAAGCTACTTTTAACTTGACCCCAGTACTTCTCAGACAGCTAGAAGATTTTTCAAATGGTGCAAAGGATTTGTATTGGTTTTACACGGAGATTAATTCAGAAACATTATCTGATGACGACAAAGCTTTTATTGTATCGAGGTTTTTCGATACAAATCCAAAAGTCATTGCAAGATTTCCTAGATACGTTGAACTAAGGAACAATAATCAGAATTGGTCTTCTTGGACGTCACAAGATTTTCTTGATTTACAAATCATGTTCAATTTAGCTTGGACAGACCCAAAATATTTAGCTCAAGAACCTTTAAAAGGATTAGTAAGTAAAGGAAGAAACTATTCCGAAGAAGATAAAGCCGTTCTTCTAAATGAGCATTCAAAACTGATAGACAGGGTTATTCCAACTCATGCTGAGCTGTGGAAGACTGGTCAGATTGAAATAACAACCACACCTTACGCCCACCCAATCCTTCCATTAATCTTTGATACAAACTTGGCAGCAGTTGGTGATATAGGAGCCGAGCTTCCAACAAATAGATTTAATAAACCAACAGACGCTGCGATTCAGGTTGAGAAAGGTTTGGATTTAGCTGAAAAACTTTTAGGACAGAGACCAACTGGAATGTGGCCAGCAGAAGGTGC
>LUMT01001433.1_pt1 | contig 14950 bp, 14 predicted proteins | sample 729741 | NCBI WGS metagenome assembly LUMT01 (sample SAMN03860299, study PRJNA289734) | marine metagenome | biome: seawater column; feature: ocean; material: water; isolation source: Red Sea water column Station 192 - depth 50m | place: Saudi Arabia: Red Sea | collected 2011-10-15 | depth 50 m
CTTATAGATAGGTATATGTGAATTTATCAGAAATATTTCTCCCTCTTTGTCAACGGCGTACGAGTCGGCTATGTTAATCTTTCCCAATCTAACAGATTTTATTTCTGATCCTTTTAAGACAATTCCTGCTTCAAATAATTCCTTAAAAAAATAATTAAATGATGCTTTTCTATTTATTGTAATAATTTTAAAACCAGTATTGGTTTTGTTATTCATTAATTAATTCGGCTGATATGAGAGCTTTTTTAACTTCACTTTTAGTTTTATCTAAAACTGTTACTAAAGGTAACCTAACTTTATCTTCGCAGAGTCCAATGAGTTTTGCAGCATATTTTACAGGAGACGGATTGCTTTCAATAAATAATGATTTATGAACAGGTTGCAGTTTTTTGTCAATTTCTTCTGCTTTTTTTAATTCATTCTCATCGCTTGATTTAGAAAATTTTTGCATGTCTGAACACATTTTTGGGGCAATATTAGCAGTTACTGAAATACATCCTACACCTCCTCTTTTGTTATATTCAAAAGCGAGTCCATCCTCCCCAGTTAGTTGAATAAATTCGTTCCCAATCTTTTTAAAAGTCTCATCTACTCTATTGAGATCTCCAGTTGCATCCTTAACTCCAACAATATTTTTTAGTTCAAATAATCTAGCCATTGTGTCGACCGTCATATCGATAACAGATCTTCCAGGAATATTGTAAATAATGATAGGTATACCACAGTTGTCATTAATAGCCTTATAATGGGCATATAAGCCCTCCTGAGTAGGTTTATTGTAATATGGTGTAACTATCAATGCACCATTGGCTCCAGCTTTTTCGGCATGTTTTGTTAATGAAATTGCTTCAGCGGTTGAATTTGATCCTGTGCCGGCTATTACAGGTATTTTTCCTTTTGCTTCTTTTATGCAAAGCTCAATTACTTTTTCATGTTCACTATGCGATAAGGTTGGAGATTCGCCTGTTGTACCAGCTGGCACAAGTCCATTAGTACCATTTTCTAAATGAAAATTAATAATTTTAATATAAGTTTCCTCATCAAGACTATCGCCTTTAAAAGGTGTTACTAAAGCCACATTTGAACCTTTAAACATAAATATTTATATCATAAGTTGTTAGAAATGATTTTTAGAAAATCTAAATTCCTATTTACAATTATATTTTTTTTAAGCTTTTTTCAATCATCATATTCAAATGAATTAATAATACCAAAAAAAAAACCTTCTTTTAAAAACAAGTTAATAATTCCTCCTTTAAAACCTGGTACTGTTATTGAAAAACAAAGCTTAAAAAATGATAAAGATCTACCTAAAGAGATATTTGGAATTTTATTACCACCAAAAAAACCACTTGTTGTTAAAAAACAGTTATTAAGAACTGCAAAAAAAACAAAATACTATAGTGAGAGAGACTTTGAATATGCAAAACAAGCAATAAGATTTATGGAAAAGTCTAATTGGAAAGATGCTAAAATTGTTGCAAAAAAGGCTAGAGCCACATCAATTTATGATTTTATTGAATGGAGACATTTGTTAACATCAGGAAATAAGGCATCATTTTCTGAATACAGGAGATTTATCGAAAGAGTTAAAGATTATCCAAGATTTGATAGAATTAAATATCTAGCTGAACACAAGATCAATTTAAACAGTCAATCACCTTCAGAAATAATCAATTGGCTTACAAAAAATCAACCTTTAAGTGGATATGGAAAAATGATGTTAGGTGAAAGTTTGATAAAAATTGGTAAATCGGGAGAAGGTATTAAACTAGTCAAAGAAGGTTTTGTAAATGCTGACCTAAACACAAATAATCTAAAATATTTTAGAAAAAAATTTAAAAATATTTTAGATACATCAGATTATATTAAACGAGCAGATTATTATGCTTGGGAAGGTAAACACTGGGACCTTAAAAGAATCGTTAGATACTTACCGAAGGATCATCAATTACTTTATACAGCTAGACAAATACTAATAAGTAGAGGTGTAGATAGTTCATTAGAAATATTAAATGATATTCAAAATACAAAAGAATATTTAGTTAGACCTGATAAATGGTGGAAAGAAAGATCAATTATTGGAAGATCTTTATTGTATCAAAAAAAATATAAAACTGCTTATAAAATAGTTTCAAGACATGCGATGACAGAGGGCCCTGAATATGCAGAAGCCGAATGGATGAGTGGCTGGATAGCGCTAAGTTTTTTAAAAAAACCAGAATTAGCAGAAAATCATTTTAAAAACTTTTATTATAGTGTTACCTACCCGATAAGTCTTTCACGAGGTGCCTACTGGTTGGGGAGAACTTATGAAAGAATTGGTGACAAAGAAAATTCTACAAAATGGTATTTTGAAGGATCAAAATATTTAACAACTTATTATGGTCAACTTTCACATATGAAAGTTAAACCTCAAGAAAAATTTGAACTTGATAAATTAATGTTTGTTGATGATAGTTATGAGCAAGAATTTTATTTAAAAAAACTTGTAGCAATTGTAGATCTACTTGATTATTTAAATAAAGACAAATATACAAAACATATATTAAGACATTTAGCTAATGATAATATAGAAAAAGGTAGCGAAGTTTTGGCTGCAAAACTAGCATCCGACATTTCACGATTTGATTTTGCAATACAAGTTTCTAAAATTGCATCATATCAAAAAAGATTTCATAACCAATTTAATTACCCAATCATGAGTGTGCCAAAATTTGTTGGTGGAAGGAAAATTCCAGATCCGGCTTTAATATTATCTATTATTAGACAGGAAAGTGAATTTGATACTTCAGCTAGAAGTAGAGTTGGTGCTCAAGGATTAATGCAGCTTATGCCATATACTGCTAAAACAGTTTCGAAACAAGCAAAACTAAACTACTCTAAATCAAAATTAACAACTGACCCTGAATATAATATAAATTTAGGATCTCATTATATAGCTGGATTAATAAGTGATTATAAAGGCTCCTACCCTTTTGCTACAGCTGCTTATAATGCAGGACCCAAAAGAGTTAAGTACTGGAAGAAATTAAACAAGGATCCACAAAAAAATCAAATAGATTATGTGGATTGGGTTGAACTAATAAAATTTAAAGAGACCAGAAATTACGTACAAAGAGTTTTAGAAAATTATAATGTTTATAGGTACATATTGTCTCAAAAACCAATTTAAGCGATTTTTTTAAAAATAAGCCATTATATTAATGGCGGAAGGAGAGGGATTCGAACCCTCGGTACACCTTTTCAAGCGTACGGCGGTTTAGCAAACCGCTGGTTTCAACCAGCTCACCCATCCTTCCGTACGTAGATGTGTAACTTGAAATCATTGAATATTCAATATTAATCAAGTAATTTCTGGCAATTATGAAAAACAAATATTCGATATACTCACTAATTAAAAATGCTTTTTCGCAGCATGAAAACTGGAAGCAAGCCTGGGGAGATCCTGAGCCAAAAAGAGAATATGAAGCTATTATAATTGGTGGTGGTGGCCACGGTTTAGCAACAGCTTACTACCTAGCTAAAAAGCATAAAATGAGAAATATTGCTGTGTTAGAAAAAGGCTGGATTGGCGGAGGAAATACAGGAAGAAATACTACAATTATAAGATCAAATTATTTGTGGGATGCAAGTGCTGGATTATACGACCATGCGTTAAAGATTTGGGAAAATTTATCTCAAGAATTAAATTACAATATAATGTTCAGTCAAAGAGGAGTTATGAATTTAGCCCATAACCTTCAAGATGTAAGAGATTTAAAAAGAAGAACTCACGCAAACAGACTTAATGGTATTGATGCAGTGTGGTTAAATACAGATCAAGTAAAAGAATTTTGTCCAATAATAAATACTTCTCCAGATATAAGGTACCCTGTTCTTGGTGGAACATTACAAAGAAGAGCGGGAACTGCTAGACATGATGCTGTTGCATGGGGTTATGCAAGAGGTGCTAATGAAATGGGAGTTGATATAATTCAAAATTGTGAAGTTAAAGGTATTAAAAGAAATGGAGATCAAGTTGAAGGTGTTGAAACATCAAAAGGATTTATTAAAACAAAAAAAATTGGTGTTGTTGCAGCAGGACACTCAAGTGTAATTGCTAACATGGCAGGGTTAAAATTACCACTGGAAAGCAAACCTTTACAAGCGTTAGTTTCGGAACCAGTTAAACCAATAATTGATACTGTAGTAATGTCGAACGCTGTACATGCATATGTTAGTCAGTCTGACAAAGGTGAACTTGTAATTGGCGCTGGTACGGATGCTTATGTTTCTTATACTCAAAGAGGTAGTCACGATGTTGTCGAAGGAACATTAAAAGCAATATTGGAGCTGTACCCTATTTTTAGCCGAATGAAAATGTTGAGACAATGGGGAGGAATTGTTGATATATGTCCTGATGCAAGTCCAATAATTAGTAAAACAAATATAAAGGGACTCTATTTTAACTGTGGTTGGGGCACTGGAGGTTTTAAAGCAACACCTGGATCAGGTGATTTATTTGCTCACACTATTGCTAATGATGAACCGCATAAATTAAATGCTGCATTTAATCTTAATCGATTTGTGAGTGGAGATCTGGTTGATGAACATGGTGCAGCCGCTGTAGCACACTAATGTTTTTAATAAATTGTCCATATTGTGGTGAAAGAGACCAAAGTGAATTTTCATGTGGAGGTGAAGCTCACATAGTTAGACCAAAACAACCAACAGAGCTAAGTGATGATCAATGGGCAGAATATTTATTTATGAGAAAGAATATTAAAGGAGTTCAGTTCGAAAGATGGAACCATGCTCACGGATGTAGGAAATGGTTTAATATGGTTAGAGACACATCAAATGACAAGATACAAGCAGTTTATAAAATGGGCGAAAAACCACCGTTAGAATAAATGACAAAATATAGAGTTAATAAGACGAAACACGTAGATCAAACTAAAACAGTTTCATTTGATTTTGATGGAAAATCTTATCACGGTTTTGAAGGTGATACTTTGGCATCTGCCCTACTTTCAAATGGAGTTCATTTAGTTGGTAGAAGCTTTAAATATCACCGACCAAGAGGAATAATGTCTTGTGGATCCGAAGAACCTAATGCGATATGCCAAATAAATGAAGATACAGATTTAACAGAACCTAATGTTAGAGCTACAGAGATTGAATTGTATGAAGGTTTAAAAGCCTCAAGTCAAAATTGTTGGCCCAGTGTTAATTTTGATATAGGAGGAATTAACAATCTTATATCTCCATTTATACCTGCAGGTTTTTATTATAAGACTTTTATGTGGCCTAAAAGTTTCTGGAAAAAAATTTATGAACCGTTGATAAGATGGTCTGCAGGACTAGGGAAATCACCAACAAAACCCGATCCTGAATTGTATGACCATAAGCATGTTCATTGTGATGTATTAATTATAGGTGGTGGTATTTCTGGAATTATAGCATCAAAAATTGCTGCTAAAAATAATTTAAAAACAATATTGATTGAAGATAAAAATATTCTTGGGAAAATATTTCAGACCATCTACCATTGAATAAAAGAAATGGTGGCATCAGACAGAGATTATGGAAAATCAGAGCTGATAAAGTAATAGTAGCAACTGGTGCTATAGAAAGACCCCTTGTATTTAATAATAACGATAGACCAGGAATAATGCTTTCTAACTCTGTTAAAAAATATTTAGACTTTTATGGTGTGTCTTGTGGATTTAATAATGTTATATTTACTAATAATGATAGCGCTTATGAAACGGCTGTTTCCTTGAAAGAAAAAGGAATATCTGTCGAAATGATAGATATAAGAAAAAAATCTAATTCAAAAATTGTAAAAAATGCTGAACAACTTGGAGTTAAAATCTATTGGAACTCAACCGTAGTAAACACTTTTGGTCATAAAAAAATAAATTCTATTGAGATAATGAATTTATCAGAAGATGGATCAAATGTTGTTGGAGATAGAAATAGAATTAATTGTGATTGCTTAGCACTAAGTGGTGGTTGGACACCAATGGTTCACATGCATACACAATCTGGTGGAAAGTTAGATTTTAGAGAAATTGATCAAACTTTTATACCAAAAGAAATTGAGGAAAATCATATTAATGTTGGTTCATGTAATGGTGACTTTGAACTTGAAGAAATAATTAATAATACAAATAAAAAGGTAAAGAATTTTTTGAAGGTCACCGAAACTGAATTTGACAATACTTCTATAGTAAACTCAAAAGAATTAGAAAAAAGAAATTTATGGCTATTACCAAATTATATATCAGAGGGTAAATGCAAATCTTTTATTGATTTTCAAAATGACTCTACTGCAAAAGATATAAAACTTGCGCTTAGGGAAGGTTTTAAATCTATTGAACATGTAAAACGTTACACAACAACTGGTATGGCGACTGATCAAGGCAAACTATCAAACATGCATGCATTGGGAATTATTGCAGATACAGCTGGTGTTAAAATGGGTACATTAGGAACAACAACATTTAGGCCGCCGTTTACCCCTTTAACTTTTGGGTCAATAGTTGGAAGAAGTGTAGGTAAATTTTTTGATATAATTAGAAAAACGTCAATTCATGAATGGCATATTCAAAATAATGCTAAATTCGAAAATGTTGGACAATGGAAAAGGCCTTGGTACTACCCTATTAATGATGAAGGTCTTCATGATTCTGTTCAAAGAGAAAGTAAGGCAGCTAGAGATAGTGCTGGAATTTTAGATGCTTCTACACTTGGAAAAATAGATATTCAAGGAACTGACGCATCTGAATTTTTAAATAGAGTTTACACAAATGCATGGTCAAAATTAGGAATTGGAAAATGCAGATATGGATTGATGTTAAATGAAGATGGCATGGTTTATGATGATGGTGTTACGACTAGATTAGGTGAAAATCATTATTTAATGACTACAACAACAGGAGGAGCGGCTAATGTTCTTTCAAAACTTGAAGATTATTTACAAACAGAGTGGCCTGAGTTAGATGTTTACTTAACTTCAGTCACAGACCACTACTCGACAGCAAGTATATGTGGTCCAAACTCTAAAAAAATATTAAAAAAAATATTTCCAGATAAAGATTTTAGTGATGATGCTTTTCCACATATGTCTTATCAAAATGGCAAAATTGATGAGATAAATTGTAGAATAATGAGAATAAGTTTTACTGGCGAACTTAGCTATGAAATTAACATAGAGTCAAAATATGGAAAATCGTTATGGGAAAAATGCATTGAGGCAGGAAAAGAATTTAAGATTACACCATACGGAACAGAAACCATGCATTTATTAAGAGCTGAAAAAGGTTTTATTATTGTCGGTCAAGATACAGATGGAACAATGACTCCAATTGATCTTCAAATGGATTGGATAGTTAGCAAAAAAAAATATGATTTTATTGGAAAAAGATCACTTTATAGAAGTGATACTATTAGAGAAGATAGAAAGCAACTTGTAGGATTACTCACAGATGATCCAAATGAAGTTTTAGAGGAAGGAGCTCAGATTGTCTCTGATATAAGCAAAAAACCAATAGAAATGATTGGACATGTAACATCGAGTTACTTTAGTCCAAATTTAAATAAATCAATTGCACTTGCTGTCGTAAAAAGTGGAAAAAAAATGAGTGGTCAAAAACTTATTGTCCCAATGGAAAATAAAAACATAAATGTAACAGTTTCTGACTCTGTTTTTTTAGATAAAGAAAATAAGAGGATTAATGCTTAATAAAGAATATCCTAAATTTGAAAAAAATTCATTTGAAGGCCTCGAAATTTCATTATCAGAACCAATCGTAAAAATAAATTTAAGAGGAAAAAAGAAAGAATTTTTTACCAAAATAGGAAAAATCTTATCTATAATTTTACCTATTGAGCCGAATACAAGTTCATCAAATCAACAATACAATACGCTGTGGCTAAGTCCAGACGAATGGTTAGTATATTTTAACGGTGAAGATCGACAATTATTCAACATCCTTTTTAATGAAATTTCAAAACTCAATTTTGGTTCAGTGGTTGATGTCTCAAATCAATGGATTTGTATTAATATAAAAGGCAATAACACTTTTGATCTTCTTTCCTCTGGATCGCCATTTAATTTTGAAAGTTTCAAAAAAACTAAAAACTCAGTTACACAAACCCTGTTAAATCATACAGATGTGATTATCCACCATAAAGAAATCAATGAAATTAATCTTTTTGTAAGAAGATCCTTTTCTGAAGATTTATGGTTGTGGATTAAGGACAGTGCTAGATTTATCTAATTTTTTTTTTATATAATAGCTAACATACGTAAATAGAAGTATAGATAGAGTCCACTGGAAAACAAACCATAGCCAAAAAAAAGTATCAAAGTCTGCTGATAAGTATTTAGCTAAATAGAAAACACATATTGGCACTAGTACATTTCTCATCATATTATTGACCATTGCATAATTTGACTTCTTCAAGCCCATAAAAAAACCATTAGATAAAAAGAAAATTGGGTAAGCCGGCAATATGAAAGCTGCAATTTTTAAATACCTTCTTCCATATTCTAATACCACTTCATTGCTAGAAAAAAACCTTGGAACTATATCGGCTGTTAAATAAACTAATATCCCTGAAAAAACCATCAAGATAAGTCCGTATTTAATTGAAACGAAGTAAGTCTCTTTAACTCTATCAAAGTTATTTGCACCAAAGTTTTGAGCTATAATTGAGATTATTGCAGTATTTATTCCCAGTATTGGCAGTAAAACAACCTGCTCTATTCTCGTAGCTGCACCATACCCAGCAACTGCTAGTTCACTTGTCTGACCAACATAAGTGAAAATAAATGTAGCTGCTACAGCATATCCACAAATTGCAATAGATATTGGCATTGATTGAAAGAAAATATTTTTTAAAAAAATAAATTTTACATTAAAATATTCAATTGTAATTTTTTTAACACGTGGATTTTGTAAAACTTTAAAAAGAATAATTATAAATGCTATTAATTGTGCAATAATTGTTGATAAACCTATTCCCATCATTCCCATTGCAGGAATAAATAAAAACCCAAATATTAAAATGGGATTTAAAATTATATTTAAGAGAAAACTAAGGATTAAAACATTTCTGTATGTTTTTGTATCTCCTTCAGCATGTAAAAGCGAATTTAATGAAACAACAAGGAAAAATAGGAATGATCCATAAAACATAATATTTGTATATTGGAGACCCAAATTTGTAATTTCTTGAGTTGATCCCATCAGATTAAATACCTTTTCTGAAAAATAGAGTCCTATAAATGTTATAAAAACTGAAATTAGTAAACCATAAATTATAATATGAGTAAAATAGTACGAAGCATTTTTTTCATTTTTTTCTCCAATACTATTTCCTATCAATGAAGTTCCACCTACAGTAACACCAATAGATGTTGCAACAATTATAAAGTATATTGGAAAAGATTTACTCAAAGCTGATAGAGCCTCTGGTGAAATTAGTCCAGAATAAAATGTATCTACAATATTGTATAGAGTTTGAAAGAGCGTTCCAACGCTTGCTGGTATTGCAAGTTTTCTTACAAGCACAGGAATATTTTCTTTAAGCAAATCCATAAAAATTATAATTTAATTAATATTCTTTTTTGAAGATATGTCTCTTGCCAGTTTTTTTTGCAAGTATTATTTGCTTTTGTCTCATTGCAAATCTTGATTTTTGATCATCTGTTAAATAATCGTGACATTTTGGACAATGAATGCCTTCTAAATATTTAGAGGATTTTTTTTCTTTGATAGAAACAGGTTTTCTGCAACCACTAAACATTCGCCGTTCCATTGACTATTTTTTTTATTAATATTATTCAGATAGTTAATAATACCGCCTTTTAAAACATATACATTTTTAAATCCTTTTTTTTTCAAATAAATATTTGCTTTTTCGCACCTGATACCGCCTGTACAAAACATTGCTATATTTTCGCTATTTTTAAATTGATTTAAATATTTAGGAAATTCACGAAAGTTTTCTATATTTGGATTTAAAGATTTTTTAAAAGTACCCACATCATACTCAAAAGATTTCCGTGCATCTATCAAAACTGTATCCTTTTTTTTAATTATTTTATTCCATTCCCTTGGATTTAGGTTGTTCTTAGGAAAATTATAGTTTCTAACTTTAAAACCCATTGGAACAACTTCTTTTTTGATTTTAATTTTAAGTTTATGAAATGGATTAAATTTACTATTAGAATTATTTTCTGAATTAAATTTTTTTATAGATAATATTTTTTTTAGAAGTTTATTGAATTTTAAAAGGTTATTTTTTTTATCTGAAATTGTTCCATTAACACCTTCGGGTGAAATTATTATTGTTCCTCTAATTTCATAATCTTTAAGATTATTTTCTAATCTATTTTTCAATTTTTTAAGATTATTAAGTTTTTTAAATTTATAAAAACCAAAAATATTGAACATTATAAAACCCTACAAACAGTCATTCCATCTCCTAATGGGATAATTATTTGTTCTACTCTTTTATCAGTTGATACATGCTCATTTAATTCTCTAATATTTAATGTAAATTTATCCATATTATCTTCATCTGCAACTTCACCATGCCATAAAACATTATCAATAATGATCAAACCACCTTTTTTTATTATTTTTAATGATTTTTCATAATATTCTTTATAGTTAAGCTTATCAGCATCAATAAAAACCATATCATATTTTTGTTTTTTTAATTCATCTAAACTATCTAGCGCAGGTTTTACAATCGTTTGAATTTTTTTATCTTGATTAGCTTTCTTAAAAAAACTTACTGCGATCTTGTTTGTCTCTTTGTCTTTATCAAGTGCTGTAAGTTTTCCATCATCAGGAAGTGCAAGGGCAATAGAAAGTGCACTTAAACCAGTAAAAGTTCCAATCTCAAGCACATTTTTTATATTAGATATTTTTATTATTAAATGGAGAAAATGACATTGAGATATTGCTACTTGCATTCTCTTTTCATTTCCAAGGGTATTATTATAATCTATGATTTCTTTTTGAACTGAGTTTAGTTTAAAACTAAAATTATTAATATATTTTTCGATTTTTTCAGAAATTTCAATATTCTTTCCCATCTATCTTAATTATATAATGACTATAGGTTTAGTTAAATTAAAGTTTCTTCTTTAATATTTCATTAATTAATTGAGGGTTAGCTTTTCCACCAGAAGCTTTCATTGCCTGTCCAACAAAGAAGCCAAATAGCTTTTCTTTTCCTTGTTTATACTCAATAGCTTTTTCTCTGTTATCATTGATTATTTTATCAATTAATGCCTCTAATGCTTTTGGATCACTTTCTTGCTTTAACCCTTTTTCCTCAACAATTATTTGAGGGTCTATGTCACCATCTAACATTAACTCAAATATTGTCTTAGCAATTTTTCCTGAGATTGTTCCATTTTTAATTAAATTAATCAATTTTGCCAAATTTTTTGCACTTATTGGACTTTGAGCAATTTCAATATTTTTTTCATTTAAAACTGCAAATAATTCTCCTGTAATCCAATTTACGGCTAGTTTCATGTCACGGTTTTTACCCATTTTGGCAACAACTTCTTCAAAATATTTAGCTGTATCGATATCAGAGACCAATATTGTTGCATCATAAGGTGACACTTTAAATTCATCAATAAATCTTTTCTTTTTATCATCTGGTAATTCAGGGATTTCAGATTTTAGTTTATCAATAAATTCATCCGTAACTTCTAATGGAAGTAAATCTGGATCTGGAAAGTATCTATAATCATGAGCATCTTCTTTCGACCTCATTGATCTTGTTTCATTTTTTTTTGTATCAAAAAGCCTTGTTTCTTGATCTATTTCTTGACCTTCTTCTATTAAATCGACTTGTCTATTTGCTTCATAAATAATTGCCATTTGCATGAATTTGATAGAATTAACATTTTTTATTTCACATCTTGTTCCTAAATCTGTTGAGCCTTTTATTCTTACAGACACATTAACATCAGCTCTTAAGGATCCCTCTTGCATGTTCCCATCGCAAGTTCCTAAATATCTCATAATAGATCTAAGTTTTTTTATATAAGCATTCACTTCATCTGGTGATCTTAGATCAGGCTTACTAACAATCTCCATTAAAGCTACACCTGATCTATTAAGATCAACTAGTGTATTACTAGGATCAATATCATGAATACTTTTACCTGCATCCTGCTCTAAATGTAATCTTTCTATTCCAACCTGTTTTTGACCTTCAGGCATATCCAAAATAACATTACCCTCACCCACGATTGGGTATTTATATTGTGAAATTTGATAACCCTGAGGTAAATCTGCATAAAAATAATTCTTTCTATCAAAAACAGACTTATTATTGATCTTAGCTCTTAAACCAATGCCAGTTTTTATAGCTTGTTTAACACAAAATTCATTAATTACTGGAAGCATGCCTGGAAAAGCTGCATCAACTAAGCTTACTTGAGTATTAGGTTCAGCACCAAATTTTGTAGAAGAAGATGAAAAAAGTTTTGAATTTGATGTTACTTGAGCATGAACTTCAAGTCCTATAACAACTTCATAAACATTATCATTTCTTTCAATTAAATATTCCGAATTATTTTTAGACATTATTTCATCCACCAATCAGTTATATTATTTTTATAATTGATTTTTTCCTCCATTGAATAAGCAATATTTAAAACTGTTTGTTCATCAAACGGTTTACCTATTATTTGTAAACCCAATGGATAATTATTTTTATCTACACCTGCGGGTATTGAAATCCCAGGTAAACCTGCAAGGTTTACTGGAACAGTAAATATATCATTTAAATACATTGAAACTGGATCATTAGATTTTTCTCCTATTTTAAATGCAGAACTAGGTGTTGAAGGTGTCAAAATAGCATCTACTTTATTATAAGCTTGGTCAAAATCTTGTTTAATTAATTGTCTAACTTTTTGAGCTTTAAGATAGTAAGCATCATAATATCCAGAAGATAAAACATAGGTGCCAATCATTACCCTTCTCTTTACTTCTTCACCAAATCCCTCTGATCTAGTTTTTTCATACATATCAATTAAATTTTTCCCGGAAGATCTTAGACCATATTTAACACCATCATATCTTGCTAAATTAGATGATGCTTCAGCTGGCGCTACAATATAATAAGTTGGTAAAGCATAGCTAGTATGAGGTAATGAAATGTCAATTATTTCTGCTCCACAATCTTTTGCATACTCAATACCTTTTTTCCAAAGTTTCTCAATTTCGTCTGGCATTCCATCAACTCTATATTCTTTCGGAATACCGATTTTTAAACCTTTAATATTTCTAGTTAGCTCTGATGAATAATTATTTCTTTTAAAATCAATTGAGGTTGAGTCTTTTTTATCAAATGATGAGATCACCTCTAAAAGAATGGAGCTATCTTTGACATCTTTGCTCATTGGACCTGCTTGATCTAGAGATGATGCAAAAGCAACAATTCCATATCTTGAACAGCTGCCATAAGTAGGTTTTAGTCCTACTGTACCAGTGAAGGAGGCAGGTTGCCTAATAGATCCACCAGTGTCAGTACCTATTGTTACAGGTGTTAAATTGGCTGCTATAGCCGCTGAAGAACCACCAGATGATCCACCAGGAACAAAATCTTCTGCGATTGGGTTTTGAACATTGCCAAAAAAACTTGTTTCATTAGATGATCCCATTGCAAATTCATCACAATTAAGTTTGCCAAGCAATATGCCTCCTTCGTTCCATATATTTTGTGTTACAGTAGATTCATAGGTAGGTACAAAATTATTTAAGATATTGCTTCCAGCTGTTGTTCTTACTTCATTTGTGCAAAAGAGATCTTTTACAGCAATTGGAATGCCTGGAAGTTTTAAATCAAAATTTGGTTTATCATCAAACTCTTTTGAAAGTTTAAGACAATTTTCAAAATTTTCAGTTACATATACATTTAATTTTTTTGAATTTTCAGCTCTATCAACAAAAGATTTTGCAGCTTCATTTGAAGATATTTTTTTCTCTTTAATATTTTTAATTAATTCATAAAGTGTTAAAGATGTTATTTCAGACATTACTCAACAACTTTCGGTACAACAAAAAAATCATCATTTTTTTCTGGTGAATTTTTTAATATTTTTTCTCTTATATTTTCACTAGTTATTTTATCATCTCTAAATCTTAACGTTGTTTCAGCTATAGAAGTTAATGGTTCAACATTATCTGTATTTAATTCATTTAATTTTTCAATAAATTCAAATATTGAATTCATATCAGTTGCTAGTTTTTCTGCTTTTTTCTCATCTAGTGAGATTCTAGCTAATTTTGATATGTGTTTTACAGTTTTAAGATCTATAGTCATATGGTAAAAAATATTGTCGCAAACTACCACTTAAGTTAAAAATATACAATATGATCACAATTAACGAATTCAAATCAAAAGTAACAGATGGATCAAGAATTATAGGTATAGATTTAGGTTCAAAAAGGATTGGTATTGCAATAAGTGATAGTAATTTAAAAATTGCTACCCCTTATAAAACTTTAGAAAAAATAAAGTCTTCTGAACTAATTGAAGATATAAAAAGTATAATTAAGGAGAACGATATCAAAGGCATAATAGTTGGAAATCCAATAAATATGGATGGATCTTATGGTAAATCATCACAATCAGCAAAAGACACGGCTATCAATCTTGCAGATAAAGTTAATATTCCCGTTTGTCTATGGGATGAAAGATTGTCTACAGTTGGAGCTTTTAATATGTCCAGTGAATTAGATATAAACGTTAACAAAAGAGTGAAAGATATAGATAAATTTGCTGCAGCATTTATTTTACAAGGAGCACTGGATTATTTACAGAATTAATGCTTGCATAGTTAACTCTATATAGTTATAGAGTTAATTTTAATGGCAATTAAATCTAAAAAAGCTATTAAAATTTCTCAAAAACA
>LUMT01000551.1_pt1 | contig 14915 bp, 16 predicted proteins | sample 729741 | NCBI WGS metagenome assembly LUMT01 (sample SAMN03860299, study PRJNA289734) | marine metagenome | biome: seawater column; feature: ocean; material: water; isolation source: Red Sea water column Station 192 - depth 50m | place: Saudi Arabia: Red Sea | collected 2011-10-15 | depth 50 m
AGCAATTGATAGATTACTTTTAAATAATTATTCTGAATTTAATGAATTAAAAACAACTCTAAAAAAATATATTAACGAATGTCTATGGTCTGTTTTACCATTGTCTATAAATCCTTGTTCTCCTGGACAAGGAGCTCTAGCGATTGAAACAAGAATTAAAGATAATAAACTTAACGAAATTTTAAATGATATTAATTTTTCCAAAGATTATTCGAATGTTATTCAAGAAAGAAATATTTTAAAAAATTATGGAGGAGGATGTCACCAAAAAATAGGAGTATCTTACATCTCACATAAATTAGGATTAGTTGTATCTAAAAGAGGTGAAGATGAAAATGGCAATCATTTTGAGAGCTGGGATTTTATTGATCCAAAAGATATAAGTTTTTCTAGTAATACAACAGATGAAATTTATCCTGAAAATTTAAAAAATTATAAAATATTTTCTAGAAAACAATTAAATGAAAATGTTGATGATATAAATAATTTACAAAATAAATGTATTTATGTTTCACGAATTAGCTCAATCCCAGATAAGTCAAAAATCCAATCAAATAATGTTATTTGGACTAGTGGTTTAAGAACATGGAAAAATTTATCTGAAAGAGGTATTTGGGTTAATGGAACTTCAGATGGTCTTGGTGAGGATTTTGATAAAGATATTAATTCACTTACAAATAATCCTTGGGTTAAGTTAACTCATTCTCAATCTCCTGAAAGTTCGATAAAAAATAAAATTGAAACGTATCAATTGGAGTCTATTGATTTTGAAATAGATATAGAAAAGAAAAAGTACTTTTATTGGATGAGCAGTTCAGCTTTTAAGGCGAGTATTGATAAATATCCTAAAATTATAGAAAAATATCATTTTTGTGGCCCAGGAAATACTTACAATGAGATTAGTAAAATATTAGGTAATGATAAAAATCTTTTTGTTGAGCTATCTTATGATAGTTGGAAGAAAAAATTACTAAAAGCCTAAAAATGACAAATATTTTATTCGAAAATGCTCTCAAAAGAAATATTCAAAAAACACCACCCATTTGGTTCATGAGACAGGCTGGAAGGTACCATTCGCATTATCGCAAGCTCAAAGAAAAATATACTTTTGAAGAACTTTGTAAAACTCCGGATCTAGCCGCAGAAGTCGCTTTTGGTCCAATACAAGAGTTTGATTACGATATTGCAATTTTATTTAGTGATATTTTATTTATCTTGGAGGGACTTGGTTTAGAATTAAAGTTTGACCCAGGACCGAAATTTAATTCTTATATAAATTCAGAAAACATTAATGATTATAGTAATATTGATCGTGGCATTGAGCATATGCAATTTCAATTTGAAGCTATAAAAATAACAAAAGAGAAATTGCCAAATAATAAAAGTTTAATTGGATTTGTTGGTGGACCTTGGACATTATCAAAATATGCATTTGGAAATAATAACTCTGATTTAATCGACACTAAAATGAATTTAGAATTTATTTCAAAAATTCTTTTACCTCTTCTTAAGAAAAATATTCAATTACAATTAGATGCAGGTGTTGAACTTGTCATGATTTTTGATAGCTCCTTGTATGATTTAGATAAAATAAATTTTCATGAAATTTATTCAAAATTTTTGGAAGAGATTGCAATTTCTTTTCCAAATAAACTTGGCTATTATTCAAGAGGTAAGAGTTTAACAGATCTAAATTCTATCATCAGTTTTCCCTTTGCTGGTTTTGGCTATGATCACACAATAGATCTTAAATTTATGTTTGAAAATCAAAAACATGGATTTATTCAAGGAAATTTTAATGAACAATTAATGTTAAGCGAAACAGATATATTTCTTAATGATTTAAAAGATTTTATTAAAAAAATGAAATCAATTGAAAATCTTAATGGCTGGATTTGTGGCCTTGGACATGGAATTAACAAAAATACTCCAGAAAAAAATGTTCATTTATTTATAGAAAATATCAGAAAAGAATTTAGCTAATAGATATGGTTAAATATATAGGTGAAAAAGATTATGAGCACGGGAGTAAAGAAAAAATTGGTGTTTTAATTACTAACCTAGGCACTCCAGATGCTCCAAATAAAAAAGAACTAAAAGTTTATCTTAATCAATTTTTGTCAGACCCTAGAGTAATCGAATTACCTAAAATCCTATGGCAAATTATATTGAAGCTAGTAATTTTACAAATAAGACCATCAAAGTCAGCAGAAGCATACAAACAAATTTGGACTGATAAGGGTTCTCCACTTTTAGATATCGCAAACAGACAACTAAATAAAATCCAATCATCTTTTTCTTCAAAAAATGAAAATATAGTTTTTGAAGTTGGGATGCGTTATGGCAATCCATCTATTCCAGATGCTTTGTTAAAACTTCAAAAAAAACAAGTAAGAAGATTATTAGTTCTACCTATGTATCCGCAATATTGTGCTGCAACAACAGGTAGTACATTTGATGAAGTAACAAATGTATTGCAAAAATGGCGTTGGATACCTGAAATGCGTTTTATCAATCAGTACTTTGAAGAAAAAAATTATATTGAAGCATTGTCAAATTCAATAAAGTCATTTTGGAAAAAAACTTCAAAACCACAAAAAATTATTTTTAGTTATCATGGTATACCAAAACGGTATTTGACTAATGGTGATCCGTATCATTGCTTTTGTCTTAAAACCACAAGACTTGTTAAAGAACATATGGGATTATCCGATGATGAGATAATGACTACTTTCCAAAGTAGATTTGGAAGAGAGGAATGGTTAAAGCCATATACAAGTGAAACATTAAAAGAATTACCAAAACAAGGGATTAAAAATATACATATAATATCTCCTGGTTTCAGTAGTGATTGTCTTGAAACACTTGAAGAACTTGAAGAAGAAAATAAAGAATATTTTATGGAGTCAGGTGGAGAAAATTATCATTATATACCTTGCTTGAATGATCACGATGATCACATAGACGTTTTTGTAAATCTGATAAAAAAACATACTCAAGGTTGGCCATTATGATTGCTGATCCCAAATTTAATACTGCAAAAGAATGGTTTGAAAAATTACGAGATAACTTAGTTGAAACTATTCAAAACATTGATGAAAATCAATTTGAAATAAGTAACTGGGATCACAAAGGTGATGGTGGTGGTAAAATGAGTAAAATTAAGGGTAATATTATTGAAAAAGGTGGAGTAAATATTTCTACCGTCTCTGGGACATTTAACGAAAATATGAGAGATGCTATTCCGGGTGCTAAAGAAGATCCAAATTATAATGCAACCGGCATCAGTGTTGTATTACATCCTGTTTCACCTAAAATTCCTTCTATGCATTTTAATACAAGATTTATTAAAACCACTCAGGAATGGTTTGGTGGAGGCATGGATATTACACCTTGTGTAATATTTGAGGATGAGAAAAAATATCATCGTGGTTTAGAAGTTTTGTGTAATAAATATGATAAATCATATTATCCTAAATTTAAAAAATGGTGTGATGACTATTTTTTTCTTAAACATAGAAACGAACCAAGAGGTGTTGGAGGAATATTTTTTGATTACCTTCAAACTGGCGATTGGGGAAAAGATTTTGAATTTGTCCAAGGCGTAGGTACTTATTTTCATCAGTTTATCAAAAATACTTTAATTGCACTTAAGGATGAGGAGTGGAATGAAGAGGAAAAAAAGATACAATTAGTTAAGCGTAGTCGCTATGCTGAATTTAACTTATTATATGATAGAGGTACAAAATTTGGTCTAGAGACTGGTGGGAATGTTGATGCTATATTAATGTCAATGCCTCCTCACGCGGTATGGGAATAAATAATGTTATTTAATACTCTGAAAGTTATTCATATTTTTAGTATCATAGCTTGGATGGCTGGACTTTTATATCTGCCACGTTTGTTTGTAAATCATGCTAATCCTGAAATTACAAAAGAAACCTCAGAAACATTCAAACTAATGGAAGGAAAATTGTACAGAATAATTATGTTTCCAGCTTTTATAGTGACGTGGATATCAGGTTTTACACTTACACATTATGTGGGTATTGATACTTGGTTGCTTTTAAAAATTTTATTTGTAATTTTATTATCTGGCTATCATTTTTTTTGTTTAAAATGTCTTAATGATTTTAAAAATGATAAAAATAAATACTCCACTAAGTTTTTTAGAATTACAAATGAAGCGCCAGCAGTAATATTGATTTTTATACTTATACTTGTTGTATTTCAGCCTTTTTAATTACTACTTTTTTGTTTTAATAGGCGTTTTTCTCTTTGGATTACAAACCTTGCATATTTCACACTCCAAACCATAACAACTTCTTGCCTGACAAAATTCTCTTCCATAAAATATTATTTGTAAATGAAGTTTGTTCCAAGATTTTTTTGGAAAAAGATATTTTAAATCTTTTTCTGTTTGGACAACATTTTTACCATTTGTTAAACCCCAACGTTGAGCTAAACGATGAATGTGTGTATCAACTGGAAATGCTGGATGACCAAATCCTTGAGACATAACAACACTGGCTGTTTTGTGACCAACACCTGGCAAGTTTTCTAATTCTTCAAAACTTTCTGGAACATTGCCTTTAAATTTTTTTACAAGAATTCTTGATAGTTCAAAAATTGCTTTTGATTTTTGAGGTGCCAAACCACAAGGGCGAATAATATTATAAATTGTTTTTTTTGGCACTTTTGTCATTTTTATAGCTGTGTTAGCTTTTTTAAATAGTATTGGTGTAACTTGATTAACTCTTTCATCTGTACATTGAGCACTAAGAAGTACAGCTACAACTAATTCAAATTTATTTTTGTGGTTAAGAGGAATAGGTACTTTTCTGTATATACGATTTAGTATTCTAGAGATCTCTTGTGCCTTCTCTATTTTTTTCACTATATCAAGCCTCCTCCAAGGGTATGTCTAAATTAATACTAATAATTATGACAAAATATAGCACTTATTAATACTAATAATATTGAATATTTCCATTGAAGTTGTATGGGTCTACCATCAAATTTCTATGGAGGAAATAATATGAAAAAGACTTTAAGCATTGTTTTGTCTTTGCTTTTCATGGGTATTTTCTCACCAGCATTTGCAAACACTATTAAATGGTCAATGCCTGGTGACTCTTTAACTCTTGATCCGCATGCACAAAACGAAGGACCAACTCACATGGTTTCGCGTCAAGTATATGAAGGTTTAGTAACTCCAGGTATTAATATGGAAATACTTCCTCAGCTTGCTGAATCATGGAAAACAACTGCTGATGACACTTGGATATTTACAATTCGTAAGGGTGTAAAATTTCATGATGGATCAGATTTAACAGCTAGTGATATTGCTTTTAGTATCAATAGAGCAAAAACTGCTCCATCTGATATGGTAGATTTAATTAAAAGCATTAAATCAGCATCAGCATTAACTGATCACACAGTTCAGATTGTAACAGATGGACCAAATCCAATTCTTTTAAATCAATTAACTCAGATATTTGTTATGTCTGAAGATTGGGCAAAAGCAAATGGTTGTGAAGTTTCATACAACTGGGATGCAGGTGAAACATCTTATTGTGCTTCTAATGCAAACGGAACTGGATCAATGTAGATACTATTGAATTACTTCCTATTGCAAATGATGCAACAAGAGTTGCAGCACTTCTATCTGGAGAAATTGACTACACAAACGTTGTTCCTGTTCAAGATATTGAGAGAATCAAATCTTCTGCTGGACATGGTGTAAAAATGACTCCTCAAAATAGAACAATATTTTTTGGAATGGATCAAGGTTCTGCTGAATTAAATTCATCTAATATCAAAGGTAAAAATCCTTTTGCAGATAAAAGAGTTCGTTTAGCTATGTACCATGCTTTAGATATGGAAGCTATTAAGGATAAGGTAATGAGAGGACAAAGTGTTCCTGCAGGAATTATCACTGCTCCTGGTGTAAACGGTCATACAGCTGCACGTGATGAAAGATTACCTTATGATCCAGAGCTATCAAAAAAACTATTAGCAGAAGCTGGTTATCCAGATGGATTTGAGGTTACACTAGATTGTCCAAATGATCGTTATATTAATGATGAAGCAATCTGTGTTGCTGCAATTGGTATGTTTGCTAAAATTGGAGTTGATGTAACTCTTGATGCAAAAACTAAAAGTCAACACTTCTCAGAAGTTAAAGAAGGTGACGCAAACGGTATGACAAGTGACATGTACATGTTAGGTTGGGGTGTTCCAACTTTTGATAGTCATTACGTATACTCGTACTTATTTGATAGTGCTGGTAGCTGGAATAAAGTTAATTTCAGTAATGCTAGAGTTGATGAGTTAGTAGCGGCAATGGGTGTTGAAACAGATCAAGATAAAAGAAATGCTATGATTGCTGAAGCTTGGGATATTACTCAAGATGATGTAACATATCTTCCTTTACATCACCAAGTTGTCAACCAAGCATCAAAAAGTAATGTCGATGTTCCAATTAGAATGAACAACGAGCCATTATTTAGATTTGCAAACGTAAACTAATAATTTTTATATTTTCTGGCCAGTAATCTGGCCAGAAATTAAACCATGTTTAGCTATTTCTTTAAAAGACTCTTTCAATCTATTCTTGTAATGATTGTTGTAGCTTTTGTTTCATTTTCCTTATTTAATTTTGTTGGTGATCCAGTAAATAGTATGACTGGAGAAGATGCTTCAGATGAAAGACGTGCTGAGGTTAGAGAAGTATTGGGTTTAAATGATCCTGTTTACGTTCAATTTTCACGTTTTATAGGAAATGTAATTCAAGGTGATTTTGGAATATCATACCAATTAAAAAGAGAAGTTTCAGACTTAATTGCAGAAAGAATGCCTGCAACTTTAGAATTAGTTTTTGTCTCCGCTTTAATTGCAATCATCAGCGGTGTTATCTTGGGTGTATATACTGGTATTCACAGAGACAGTTTTATTTCTAATATTATTCTTGTGATTTCCCTAGCAGGGGTTTCTTTACCAACATTCATTATAGGAATAATGTTAATTTATTTGTTTTCAGTAATTTTAGGAGTTCTTCCATCCTTTGGAAGAGGTGAAGTCACACAATTAGGTTTTTGGACTACAGGATTTTTAACTACTTCTGGTTTAAAAGCACTGATACTCCCATCTGTTACGTTAAGTTTATTTCAAATGACTTATGTGATTAGATTAGTTCGAGCTGAAATGATGGAAATTTTACAAACAGATTATATTAAATTTGCAAAAGCAAGAGGTATAAAAAGGAGTGTTATTAATTATAAGCATGCGCTCAAAAATGGATTAATTCCAGTTATTACTATTACAGGTATCAACATCGGAACATTAATTGCTTTTTCAATTATTACAGAAACAGTTTTTCAATGGCCAGGCATGGGGTCATTATTTATCAAAGCAGTATACTTTGTCGATATTCCAATTATGTCAGCATACATGATTATGGTAGCTTTTATATTTGTTATGATAAATTTTATTGTAGATATCACATACTATTTTATTGATCCTAGAATTAGGCTGAAGGAAGAGGGTAGTTAAAATGCTACTTAAAACGTACAATAAAATATACGATACTGATATTGGATACAGTTTCTTTAATTCTAAATTAGCAGTAATTTCTTCAACAATATTTTTTATTATACTTTTTTGTTCTGTATTTGCTGGGATAGTTGCACCTTATAATCCTTTTGATCCAGCATCAGTTTCTTTAATGGATGCCTTTACCCCACCAGTATGGTCGGAGGGAGGAAGTTTTAGCTTCATATTAGGAACTGATCAGCAGGGAAGAGATATGTTTTCAACAATGATTTATGGTTCAAGAATTTCACTGATCGTTGGTTTTGCATCTATAATTTTTGCAATGATACTTGGAGTTTTTCTTGGAATAACAGCTGGATATATTGGTGGTAGGTATGAGATTATTGTAATGCGTCTTACAGATGTGCAGTTAACTATTCCAAGTATTTTAATGGCTTTACTTGTTGATGGTATTGCAAGGGCAATTATCTCACAATCAATGCATGACGAAATGGCAATTTATGTTTTGATTTTCGCCATTGGTATTTCAGAATGGCCTCAGTTTGCAAGAGTATCGAGAGCATCAACCTTAGTTGAAAAAAATAAAGAGTATGTCTCAGCTTCAAGAATTATTGGATTATCAAATATATTAATTATGTTTAAGCATATTTTACCAAATATACTTCGGCCTATCTTAGTAATTGCTACAATCGGATTAGCACTTGCTATTATTACAGAGTCCACCTTAAGTTTTTTAGGTGTTGGCGTTCCACCAACAACACCTTCTCTTGGGACTCTAATAAGGTTTGGAAATAATTTTTTATTTTCAGGAGAGTGGTGGATTACTTTTTTTCCAGCAATTTTCTTAATTGTTTTAGCATTATCAATTAATTTATTAGGGGATTGGATGAGAGATGCTTTAAATCCAAAATTAAAAAAGAGATGAGTTTTTTAGAAGTTAAAAATTTAAACATAAGTTATCCAACACGAAAGGAAACTATTGTTGCAAGCAAAAATGTAGAATTTTCTTTAGAAAGAGGCGAAATATTAGGAATTGTCGGTGAGTCTGGATCTGGAAAATCTACAATTGCAAATGCGATAATTAACTTGATTGATCCTCCAGGTGAAATCACAGATGGTTCAATAAAAATAGACAATATTGAATTAAGAAGTAATGAAGAAATAATTCAAAATATTAGAGGAAAAAAAATAGGATTTGTCTTTCAAGACCCTCAAACTTCATTAAACCCTCTATTTAAAATAAAAGATCAATTAATTGAAACTATTCAGGCTCATTTAAATTTAAGTTATCAAGATTCACTTAAAAAATCAATTCAACTACTTAAAGAGGTTGGAATAGAGAACGCTGAAAAAAGAATTGAGGACTATCCACACCAATTTAGTGGCGGTATGCGTCAAAGAGTTGTGATAGCTTTAGCGATAAGTTGTGAACCTGACTTAATAATTGCAGATGAACCAACAACAGCTTTAGATGTAAGTATTCAATATCAAATATTAGAACTTCTTAAAGATCTTACAAAGAAAAGAAATCTTGGTGTTATAATTATTACCCATGATATGGGAGTCATAGCAGAGACGACTGATAAAGTTATTGTCATGAGATACGGACATATTGTTGAACAAGGTGAGACTAAAGAATTATTAACAAATCCAAAATCAACAGAAGCAAGAAGCTTAGTAATTTCAGTGCCACCAACAAATAAGAAAATTGATAGATTTAAATTGATTAGCCCCGATGGTAAGGAAATAACATCTAGTTCCAAGGATTTGACTAAAAATATTATTAAAACATGGGGCATAAGGGAAAATAAAAATCAAAAATTATTAAAACTTGAGGAAGTGACAAAAGTTTTTGATGATAATTCTTTAGGTAGTGGTTTTTCATTTATTTCTAATAAAAGTTCGAATGATAAAATAGTTAAAGCTGTCGACAATGTATCTTTTGAATTATTCGAAGGTGAGACACTTGGATTAGTTGGAGAGTCTGGTTCAGGTAAATCAACTATTGCAAAAATTATTACTGGATTAATTAGTCCTAATAAAGGTAATTTAATTTATAATAATGAACCTCTATATAATTCAAATAAAAAATATCAAATTCATAATAGTAGAGGTCAAATTCAAATGATTTTTCAAGATCCTTACTCATCTCTAAATCCTCGTTTCAAAGTTAAGGATATTATTGCAGAACCAATTAAATTTTTTCAAAAAAATATTAGCAATAATGATCTTTTACAAAATGTTTATGACCTAATAGATATTGTGGGAATGACCAGACAATCTCTAGATCGATACCCGCACGAATTCTCAGGAGGGCAAAGGCAGAGAATATCTATTGCTCGTGCCTTGGCAACAAGACCAAGATTATTAATATGTGATGAACCAACTTCTGCATTAGACGTAAGTATACAAGCTCAAATATTGAATTTATTAAAAGATATACAAGATGAACTTCATCTCACTATGCTATTTATTAGCCATGATCTTCCTGTAATTCGCCAAATGTGTAACCGAATAATTGTACTAAAAAATGGTGCTGTTTGTGAAACAAAAGATACAGAGGAATTGTTTAATAATCCTGAGCATGAATATACGAAGGAATTAATTAGACTTATGCCTAAAATTGAATCAATTATTTAACTAATTAATAATAGGTAAATTTTCAGGAGTTCTAGTACTTAAAAGTTTATAGGAATCTTTAGTTATCAATAAATTTTCTTCTTGTACTAATATTTTATTTTCGTCCATTTCAATTGATGGCTCAAGAGTTATAATCATATTTTCCTCAAGTAATGTTTTGTCATTTTTCATAATACTTGGTGGCTCAGTCAGTTGTAAGCCTAAACCATGACCCATTCTTCCAATTGATACGTTGTTAGTTATTAAACTTTGAGATAATTTAGAATATATTTCTGAACAACTAGTTCCAGGTTTTATAATTTCTAAAGTTCTCTCAGTTGCTTCCCACAATTTATTATATGCATCTAGAACTTGTTTGTTAATTCTTCCAAAGCCAAAATTTCTATCAAAATCTGAAAAATAACCATTTAAAGTTGCACCGGTATCAATAATTAGAATATCACCATCTTTAGTTACCCTTTCTGTTGGGTTACAGATAATCTGATTATAACCATTAAGTCCCGAAGCACACGCCATATATTGAATATAATCTGCACCACCCTCAATTAATTCTTTTTTAAATATTGATGTAATTTGTTTTTCACTCATTCCTAAATTAATTTTTTCAGGAAAATTATCAAACACCTTACTTGTAATAGAACAAATTTCTTTAATATTACTGATCTCTATTTCAGATTTTATTTTTCTTATACTCCAAAGTATTTTACTAGCATCAACAAAATTATATTCTGATAAATTTTTTTGAATATCCTGATAATCGTTAATACTCATTCGCAAAAAAGTTTCATTTCCTAATTCAAAACCAATATTTGAATTTTTAGGAAAACTTTTGATGTTTTTTTTCAATAAAGATATTCCTTCATCTTTTGGATTTGGAGACTCCCAAGTTTCGATATCATTGACTAATGTTTCTTGCATAGCTGTAATACCAATAGATGGTATTATAGCTTTAATTGGATTTTTTTTTGAAATAATTAAATACCAGGGTCTTGTAGGACTTTCCCAAAAATTACTATCAAGTCCAGTGAAATATCTAAAATTTGACGGTGAAGTTATAATAACAGCATCAATATTTTCTTTTTCAATATGTATTTGTATTTTTTCAATTCTGGAAATAAATTCTTCTTTTGGAAAATCGTTCATAAATTGATAAGTAACATAACAATAACATAAATTAACAATAAGAAATACTTTGATCTATTCATCATTATTTATTTTTTGTTTGTCTTTAGGTACTTTTTTTCCTTTTGCTTCAGAGACATATTTATCAGCACTATTATTATCTAATAAGTATAATCCATTTTTATTATTATTTTTTGCTTCAGCAGGTAATATTTTAGGATCTCTAATCAGTTGGATATGTGGTTACTTTGTAAATTTTCTTATTAAGAAACCTTGGTTTCCAGTAAATAAATATTTATTACAAAAAGCTACAGATATTTTCAAAAAGTATGGAAAATGGTCATTATTATTTTCATGGGTACCTATTATTGGAGATCCAATCGCATTTGCAGCAGGTACAGTAAAATATAATATTACTTTTTTTTTAATATTTGTATCTATTGGGAAAATTGCTAGATATTTGATAATATATTTATATCTTATCTAAATAGTGATGTTTGAAAATCTTATATTTGTTTTCATTATTGGTTTTTTATCTGGAGTTGGTTTTTTAGCAATTTTATTTTTTCTTCGCAAACCAAAAAGTTCTGAAATAAAAGATGATACTGATCTTACTTCCTTAAAAAATCACATGCAATCAATTCAGCAATCTTTACAAAATTTTAATTTAGCTCAAGATAGAATTGAGAATACATTAATTAGAGGTGGTGCGCTTCAACAAGGTCCTTGGGGAGAATTTGTACTTAAAAATATTTTAGATAGTGTTGGTTTAAGAGAAGGAGAAGAGTACTCAACTCAAAAAACTTTTAGAGATGAAGATGGCAATTTACAAAAACCCGATGTAATTGTTCATATGCCAGGTAATAGACACATAATTATAGATTCAAAAGTGTCCTTAGATTCTTGGCATGATTATTCTAATACAAATGACAATCAACAAAAGAAGATATTTTTGAAAAAATTTTTGGATTCAACAAAAACTTCGATTAGAAGTTTGAGTAAAGATAATTATTCAAAAATATATGGAATCAATACAATTGATAATGTTTTAATGTTTGTTCCAATAGAACCAGCATTACTTACTTTATATAATGAGGCAAATAAACTTATAGAAGATTCATGGAACAATAAAATAATTATTGTTGGGCCATCAACTTTACCCTTTTTACTTAAAGCTGTAGAAAATATGTGGCGGGTTGATAAACAATCTAAAACAATAAAAGATATAGCATCAGCTGCATCAGATATTTATGATAAAACAGTCAGTGTATATGAGTCGTTTGTAAAAGCTAATCAGTCAATAGATTTAGCTAAATCAAAAATGGATGAAGCTAAACAAAGATTGCAAGATGGTTCAGGAAGTTTGACTAAAAAAGTAGAAAAGATGAAAAAATTAGGAAGATTAAGCACTAAAAAACAGTTGCCAGATATAAATGACGATGTAATAAACTAAATAAATGCCTAGTTTTGATATTGTAAACAGATTAGATCATCAAGAAATTGATAACGCATTAGGAAATGCTACAAGAGAAATTACTACTAGGTACGATTTTAAAGGATCAGATACTTCAATTGAAAAAAAAGAAAATACTATAGTTGTTATTACTGATGATGAAATGAAAGCTGGTCAAGTAAATGACATGCTCGTTACTCATTTTGTTAGACGAAAAGTTGATCCTTTATGTTTAAAAAAAAATGATATGGAAAAAGCTGGGGGAAATAAAATTCGTCAGACGTATGAATTAGTAGAAGGAATTGAACAATCCCTGTGTAAAAAAATTACTTCTGATGTCAAAAGTTCTAAATTAAAAGTTCAAGTAAAGATCAATGGGAATGAACTTCGTGTTGAAGGAAAGAAAAAAGATGATTTACAAAGTGTAATGAAGCTTATTGAGGATGCTAAGATAGGTATACCAGTCCAATTTGTAAATTTTAGAGATTAAAAAATGATTACATGGGAATTAATAGCTGCTTTAGCAGTGTATAATTTTATTATGTACGTAACTCCAGGTCCAAACAATAGTATTTTAACTGCATCAGGTATAAAATTTGGATTTATAAGATCTATACCTAATATTTTTGGGATTCCTTCTGGTCATGGTTTGCAATTAGCACTTGTATGTCTAGGTCTTGGATCTTTGTTTATTACCTATCCTATACTCTATGATATTTTAAGATATGTTGGAGCAGGCTACATTCTTTATTTAGCATATAAAATGTTTGGGTCTTTAAATATTTCAAAGACTGAAGATAGATCAAGACCATTAAAATATCATGAAGCAATTTTGTTTCAATTTGTAAATCCAAAAGCTTGGGTAATCTGTTCAACTGCAGTAACATTATATTATCCAAAAGATGAAAATATAATAATTGGAACACTATTTATGGTTATTATGTCTACAGTAGTTAATATTCCTTCCATTAGTATATGGGCATATGGAGGAAGTGTTATCAGACAATATCTTAATAATGAAAAATTAAAAAAAATTGTTGAATGGTTTTTAGCAATCCTTTTAATTATAACCGCAGGCTCAGTTTTATTTTACAACGCTTAAGGCTTAGGAATTTCATAAAATTCACCTAGAGAATTATATCCTTTAATAACAGCAGGTCTTATTGATATTTGTTTATACCATCTCAACACATTTGGATAATCATGCAAATTTATTTGATGCCTTTCATAACGAGCTGTCCAAGGCCAAATTGAAATATCAGCTATTGAATAGGTATCCGAAAAATATTCTTGTTTAGAAAGTCTTTTATCCAAAATTGAATATATATGTTGTGCATAGCCTTTTGTTTTATCTTCTGCAAATTTGCTTTTACCAGGATGATAAAACAAATATTGATGAGCCTGGCCTAGCATTGGCCCAACGTAAGCCATTTGAAAAAAAACCCATTGTATTATTTCCCAATACTTATCTTTATTTAGAAATTTATCATATTTTTTTGCCAGATAAAGAAGGATAGCCCCGGATTCGAATACTGTTTGGTTGTTATCATTATCTACAATTACAGGAATTTTATTTGCAGGAGATATTTTTGAAAAATGTTCACTAAACTGCTCTTTTTTATCTAAATTTATTAAAATAGGATTAAAATCCACACCTAATTCTTCAAGCATAATGCTAATTTTTCGACCATTAGGGGTAGGTGATGAATACAAATCAATCATTTTTTTTAGAATTTAATTAATAGAGAACTATATTCATAATATGCAGGAGAATATAGATAATATTATTAAATTAGCCTGGTGCGATAAAACCTCTTTTGAAAAAATAAAAAGAATTCACGGTGTAACCGAATCAGAGGTTATAAAAATAATGAGAACAAATCTGAAACCTAGATCATTTAAGTTATGGAGAACTAGAGTAACAGGGAGAACGAGAAAGCATGAAAAGAAAAGAAATCTATCCGAAAAATCATTTAAATATGAGAGTTATCTTTAAAATATTAATTGTCAGTATAAGCCTTTTGTTTGCTAGCAAGATAGCGTTAGCAGATCAAAATGATCCACGGCTAAATAATTTGTTTAAAAAATTAAATGAGACTGAAAATCAGGATGAGATAAGAGATTTGATATCTGACATTTGGAATAT
>LUMT01000818.1_pt1 | contig 14805 bp, 15 predicted proteins | sample 729741 | NCBI WGS metagenome assembly LUMT01 (sample SAMN03860299, study PRJNA289734) | marine metagenome | biome: seawater column; feature: ocean; material: water; isolation source: Red Sea water column Station 192 - depth 50m | place: Saudi Arabia: Red Sea | collected 2011-10-15 | depth 50 m
TACATTTTCTATACCAACCGATAGCCTTACATATCCAGGTGTTACGCCAGCAGATAATTGTTCTTTTGGTGTTAATTGACTGTGCGTTGTAGAGGCTGGATGAATTGCCAGTGATCTGGAGTCTCCAATATTTGCAACATGGTAAAGAAGCTCTAAAGAATCAATAAATTTCCTTCCTGCTTCGACTCCTCCAGGTAACTCAAAACCTATTAAAGCACCATAGCCGCCTGTTAAATATGAATCTGCCCTCTCTTTACTAATGCCTTCTGAAATTCCAGGATAAGTTACTGAAGAAACAAGACTATTATCCTCAAGATATTGAGCAACTTGAAGGGCATTCTTTCCGTGCTCTTTCATCCTTAAAGGTAAAGTTTCAAGACCCTGAATGAATGACCAGGCATTAAATGGACTCATTGCTCCGCCTAAATCTCTAAGCAAGGTAGTTCTAGCTTTCATAATATAGGCTATCGGCCCCATTTCTTTAGTAGCCTCAGTCCAAACTACACCGTTATAGCAAGGATCAGGTGTATTAAGAGTTGGTTGTCGTTCCGGACCGGCTTCGGTCCAATCAAAATTTCCGCCATCTATTATTAAACCTCCTATTGAAGTTCCGTGACCTCCAATATATTTTGTAGTCGAGTAGGTAGTTATTGCTGCCCCATGATCAAAGGGCCTACAGAATATTGGAGCGGCAGTATTATCGACTATTAGAGGAATTCCATTTTTTCTTCCAAGATCTGCAACTTCTTTAATAGGAAAAACTTGTAGCTTTGGATTAGGTAGAGTTTCTCCAAAAAAAGCTCGTGTTTTGGTGTCTGAAGCCTTGATAAACATCAAAGGATCTGTTGGATCAACGAATCTAACTTCAATGCCCATTTCGGATAGATTGTTTTTGAACTGGTTGTAAGTACCTCCATATAAATGAGAAGAGGCAACAATATTATCTCCAGCTCTGGCTAGGTTCTGAATGGAATAAGCCGAGGCGGTTTGTCCTTATGAAACCGCTAAACCAGCTGCACCTCCATCAAGAGCTGCCATCCTCTCTTCGAGAACAGCTGTAGTAGGATTCATTATTCTTGTATAAATATTACCTAATTCCGCTAAAGCGAATAGATCTGCAGCCTTTTCAGTACTTTCAAACTGATAGCTAGTTGTTTGGTGTATGGGAACAGCTACTGAATTTTTACCTTCGTTACTCATCTTATTTTCTCCAAAAAAAAACCTGCCAGCTTTCGCTAAACAGGTTTGTCTTCAAGTATCCTATTTAGCAGTATTTATAAAGCACCCGCAATCTGGTTCAAATCGGTGCTCAATGAATAATAATCAAAGAGAATTTAAAATCAAGACTAAATTGCTAAAATGTCTTTAAAATGCCCCGTTAGCTCAGTCGGATAGAGCGCTGGATTCCTAATCCAGAGGCCATAGGTTCAAATCCTGTACGGGGCACTAGAATTATGAGTTGGAAAAAAGAAACAACAGAAATTAAAAAAAGAAGAAAACTTGCTAAAGCACAAGGTGGAAAGGATGCTATTAAGCTTCAACATGCAAAAGGAAGGCTAACTTTAAGAGAAAGAATAGAGCTTTTGTTAGATCCTAACTCTTTTCAAGAACAAGGTGAAATCGCAGGCGGGTCAGAACTTAATGATGAAGGTAAGTTGGAATCTTTAACACCTGCAAATTTTATCCTAGGTTTTGGGAAAATTAATGATAAACAAGTAGTAGTTGGTGGAGAAGACTTTACGGTCAAAGGTGGATCACCTAATTCAGCAGGTCTAAGAAAAAGTGTTTATACAGAGGAGCTTGCCCTTAAGTACAAAATCCCACTTATCAGGCTTCATGAAGGTGGTGGCGGATCTGTTGCTGGTCCTGGAAAAAAATCTGGAGGCTATGGAGGTGATCCCGTCTTTTCTAAGTCTAGGTTTAAATCTATTGCAGATACTTTGAAAGAAATTCCAGTAGCATCAGCAGCATTAGGTCCTGTTGCAGGTATGCCTGCTGCTAGATTTGTTGGTTCACACTTTAGAGTAATGACAAAAGAAACGGCTCAAATACTTGTTGCAGGTCCTGCGGTTGTGGAAAGAGCTTTTGGGAAAAAGATGTCTAAAGAAGAGTTAGGTGGTTCAGAAATCCACAAGGTAAATGGCGTGACAGATAATGTTGCCTCCACAGAAGAAGATGCATTCTTGCAAATCAAGAAGTTCCTTTCTTACTTTCCTCAAAATAAATATGAAATTACTGAAAAAATAGATTGTGACGATCCTATAGAAAGAATGGAAGAAGATTTACTATCAATTATTCCAAAAGATAGAAAAAGATCCTATGAAATGAGAGACATTGTCAATTTTATATTTGATAAGGGATCTTTCTTTGAAATGACTAGATATTATGGACGAGGCATAATTACGGGCTTTGCAAGGATTAATGGGTATGCAGTTGCGATTTTTGCTAATGATTCAAATTTTTATGCTGGGTCCATGTCCGCAGAGGGTGCTCAAAAAACCACGAGATTTATACGATTATGTGACACTTTTAATATTCCAATTGTAAGCTTAGTAGACGAACCAGGATTCTTAATTGGACCAGATGCAGAAAAGGCTGGAACAATTTTACATGGCACTGAAGCAGTATTAGCAACTACAGAATCTACTGTTCCATGGACTACGGTAATGATTAGAAAATCATTCGGGGTAGCTGCTGCAGCTCATTATGGTCCAGATGGTTATGTTCTCGCTTGGCCTTCTGCCGAGTCTGGACCGCTTCCACTAGAAGGTGGAGTAGCTGTAGCTTTTAAAAAGGAAATTTCTGAGGCGGAAGATCCTGAAGCAAAAAGAAAAGAGCTAGAAGAAAAAATGGCTAAAAATCAAAATCCTTTTCCTAGGGCGGAAGCTTTTTCAGTTCATGAAATAATAGATCCAAGGGAGACAAGAAAATATATTTCTTTATGTGCTGAAAGAATTCAAAGTCAACTGAAAGCCAGTCTAATGAGCAGGTAAACAAAGTAAATTTAACTTAACTTTGTCTAATCCTAATATATACTTACAGTACAAATATACGGAGAGTAATAATGAAAACTTACGAACAATTTTATATAAACGGAGAATGGGTTGACCCTGTGGAAGGAAAAAACATGTTTGATGTTTTAAATCCTTCTAATGAAGAGGTGATAGGACAAATTGCTATGGGGACTTCGGCTGACGTAGATAACGCTGTCAAAGCAGCCTCCAAAGCTTTTGATAGCTTTAGCCAAACCACAGTCGAAGAAAGATTAGCCTTACTTGGCAAGATTGTTGAGGTCTATCAATCTAGGTATGACGAAATAGCTGAAACTATTTCTTCAGAAATGGGAGCCCCATTATCTTTGTCGAAGGCAGCTCAAGCCGCAACAGGCCTTGGCCATTTTGCACAAGCAATAGAAGTCTTACAAAACTTTGAGTGGGAAGAAACAAGAGGTAAAACAGTCCTAAGACGCGAACCTATAGGTGTTGTAGGTATGATTACTCCATGGAACTGGCCCATTAATCAGATCTCCTGCAAAGTAGCGCCTGCACTAGCTGCAGGATGTACGATGGTTTTGAAACCAACTGAAATGGCTCCTTTAAATGCAATGATCTTTGCTGAGATACTTCATGAAGCTGGTGTACCTGCAGGAGTTTTCAATCTTGTAAATGGTGATGGTCCTACAGTTGGTGAAGCTATGTCTTCTCATCCGGGTATTGATATGATGTCTTTTACTGGTTCAACAAGAGCAGGTATTGCCGTTGCCAAAGGTGCTGCGGACACTGTTAAGAGAGTAGCTCAAGAATTAGGAGGAAAATCTGCGAATATAATATTAGATGATGCAGACTTTGAATCAGCTATATCAGGTGGAGCAAAACATTGTTTCAATAATAGCGGCCAGTCTTGTAATGCTCCAACCAGAATGTTGGTTCCAGAATCAAGGCACGAAGAGGCAAAAGAAATAGCGAAGAAAACAGCTGAGGCTACAAAAGTGGGTGATCCTTTTGCAGAAGATACAGGTATCGGACCAGTAGTTAGTGATGTTCAATTCAATAAAATTCAAGGCCTGATTGAGAAAGGTATTGAAGAGGGAGCTGAACTAGTAGCGGGCGGACCAGGAAAACCTGAAGGTCTAAATGCAGGATACTTTGTTTGGAGATGTAGAGCATGCTAAAAAAGTTGCGAACAGAATAAGAGCTGGAAGTATAGCCATTAACGGAGCTGGTGCAGATTTCACAACTCCTTTTGGTGGGTATAAACAGTCTGGAAATGGAAGAGAATGGGGTATATTTGGATTCGAAGAATTCTTGGAAGTTAAAGCGGTTGTGGGCTTTACAGGCTAAATCTTATCTGTCTAAAAAGGCCGCATAAGCGGCCTTTTTTATACTTGATTGAGTAATTTTTTTCCCTCTTTCAAACGTCTGTAATTATCAATAAACAGCTCAACTGCTCTCAAAGGTGCCCTTGGACCCCATGCTGAATCGTGAGGGGTAATGAAACAATTTTCTAGAGTCCACAAAGGTGAATCAGAATCGAGAGGTTCTGGATCGGTTGTATCAATAGCAGCACACAGTATCATTTTTTCTTTAAGAGCTTCAGCAAGGCTAACTTCATCTACTGATTCCCCTCTACCAACATTTATGAACATCGAGGAAGTTTTCATTAAGTCAAATTGAGACTTTGAAAAAACTTTATAGGTCTCGTCGCTTGATGGAAGACAATTTACTACGAAATCACAAAGAGGAAGCATTTCATCTAGTTCACTTGGTTTAAACAGCCTGTCAAGATTATCTGACACAACAGGTGTTCTCTTCGTAGCGAATACATTCATACGAAAAGCCTTAGCTAGTCTTGCCACTTCTTGTCCTATACCACCAAATCCAGTAATTCCTATTGTCATATCCGTAAGCTCTCCGACAGACATCATTTGCTTCCAACTCTTTTCTCTTTGAAGTTCAATATGAGCATCTATAGACTTTATTGATCTTAAAATCTGTGCAAAAACATAAGTCGCTATTGGAATAGCATGAAGACCGCCTCCGTGAGAAAAAATTTTAGCATGAGAGATCAAGGCTTGTGCTTGAGGAGATTCGGTGCCAGCCCATGATCCTTGAACAAAAGAACACTCATCAATCAAAGCGAGATATTTTTCAAAAAAACTTTCTGACTTCAAAGCCTTGAACATAAGTTCGTAAGAGACCAAAGCAATATCTGGCTTACCCTCTCCTGAGATTATATTTGCCTCTGAATCTATAAGAATGAACTCATCATTTTTGAAGTTATTTTCTAGCAGTTCTTCAAAAGAATTATAGGTAAACTCACTTATGCAAATTTTCATGCTTTAATCCAGATCTCCTTCTTCTCTCATTTTTTTTCTTATCTTAGTTGCACTGATTCTAGTTACCGATTCGTCAAAAGTTTCCTCTTCAAAGACATATCCAACTCCCCTTCCATAAGTAATATTCACGATGTTAGGAACAATCATAATTTCATAGTGAATTCCTCTTTCATATCCGTCTTCAAGGAGTCCATCAGAAATATTTCGACAAACTTCATCCCAATCAAAGGGGTTATCATCTTGGCCATCACCACCTGAGGCACCATGTACATCCCGGACTTGGATGATAACTTGACCAGTTTTTTTTATTGCTCTTTTAAATAATTCTTGATGTCCAGTATGCCAAGGTTGCCATCTGCCGAGCATTTGAACTGTAGGTTTTTTCCAATCAAACATTTTTTTTAATTTGTTTTGCTATGTCTTCATGATTGTGATCATTCCATTCAGTGATATGAAAATCAACTGAAGAAGGTGGTTCAAATAACGCATTTGTGTCTTCAAAACGACCTTCTGCGATGGTATCGAGCCAAATAGTTACGTCTGCATCAAATATCTTCCTAGTTTCCTCAGTTGGGCAGACGAAGTCACAAATTACAATCCTATTATGATGTGATTCGAAATCAGCGATTGATTTCATTCTTAAACTTTGTCTTAATCTACCTTCCTCACTAAAATCCCAATCACCTGCCATAGACCTAACTTTATCAGCATTAAACCACGCAGACTCTAACAATGGCTGAAGTCTTTCAGACAAATAGGTTTTACCACTCCCGGGTAATCCCATAACAAGAATTTTCATATTTAAGTAATAAATTAAGAATAATTCAGCTTATTATGTACTTCTCTCCTTTCAAGTCCATAATCTTCTAGAGAATATTTGTGTTCAGCTTTCGCATCATTAGAATCTTCCCCGATGTAAGCATTCATAAGAGACAGAGTTTGATCATCCAACGAAATAGAAAAATTCCTGTATATGTCTTTTATTAAATTAATTGGGTCATCTAATAAATCATCGTATTGAACTTGCATATATTGATTTGAGGATAAATCAGATCTTTGGGCTTCATTTTTGTCATTTGATTTTGCCCAAAAATTAAGTGTGTCTTGACCTAAGCGTTTTCTATCCAAATCTTTCGAGAACCCTTTTCTTACTTGGGCGGTTAAGCTACAAATTGAAGGAATAGTCTCAACAGGATCTCGAGTAATGTGAATAAAGCATGCATCAGGGTAAACGCTTAATATTTCCTTAAGATTACCTAAGTGACTGGGGTCTTTGAGCAACCATCTCTTGGGCTTAAGTTGATTCTCAAGAATACTTAAAAATTTATAGTGCCATGAATAACTAATCCGAGTATCACAATTTGATAAATAATTTAAGTAAGTAGGAACATTCGCCATATAGAAATATAAAATACTTTGCAGACCAAATACCTTAATTAATAAACATTCTTCAGGACTAATAGATTTTATTTTGTGAAGATTATCAAGATTTGGGATAAATCTTTCTTTAAAGAATAAAATTAAATCAGATTGGAATATTCTAGCCTTCTTTCTTAAGCCATCTTTTTTTAGCAAAGGAAAAGGCTTCATCATCTCCCAAAACAAGGGGCTTCTGTTATCTTGATCTTTGCTTAAAAGATTAAATAGAAATGTTGTTCCTGATCTAGGCAAACCAATGACAATGAGAGGTTTTGATACTGAATGTTTTTTTATACTATAAGCCTTATCGATAAGTATTCGGTTATTTATATGTTGTTTTAATTGATATTCAACAGCTATTTGACCGATAGAACCTAAATTAGCCTCATCATTGAGGGAATCTATCAATACATTAAATGGCTCTATAAAATCCTTATCCGTGGAAACTAATTCTAATTCACGAATAAGCTTAGATTTCTCGATCATCTAATTTAAATCTATCTAATTTCTCCAAATCCCTTGATTAACTGGCATATTTTTATCAATGTCTTCATATTTTCCTGTATAGGCAATATGCTCCCCTTCAAGATTAATTAATGTAATTGCCTTATCATTAACTAATAAAGGCTCAAATTGAGTTTTAGAAGTGAAGCTTTGTAAGTATTTATAAGACTCCCTAGCATTCATGGCACCTTTGGCAGATTTTACTTCTACCTCTTTTATTTTCCCCTTTGAATTAATGATGTAGGAAAATTCAATTTTAGTTTTGCCTGATTTAACGTTATCGGGCTTTTCAAAAAATTTGGAAACATAACTAGGTGTGCAAAAAAGAAGTTTACACACTGTCTCATCCCCTTTTTTTTCTTCAGGCCAGTTTTTCAACTGACAAGAATTATCAGCACATGTTAAACAAGTTGAATAGGTCTGATCTCTAAATTCACTTAATTTAGCTGCAGTATCTTTATTAAGTTCTTGATTGATATTACAGATAGGTGAACTTGAAACTGATAAAGCGAAAATGCCTAAATAAATTACTACAATAAATTTCCACATAAGATGTCCCCAGAATTTAAATCAGAATAACATTTCATTCTTTATTGAGTCTATAGGTTTAATTCATATACATCATTACTCAATGGAAAACTTAGTAGTTGTATGATTATCCTATGACTGATTCTTAATAATGTTAAAAGAACCCAATATCGTTAATTTTGACTCTCTTTTCATTATAGATTTTGTTTGCTTATCTAGGTTCCAATTATTTATGTAATGCAGTGTAGATGCAGCAATATAGATTAACCAAAGATTAAATCTATATTCATCAATCTTTTCGTTTCCAAGGTACTTTTGTTTGAAGGAATTCATTCCTATTTCTCCACTAGAGTATCTTGCATCCAAACAAGTCACAGCAAGGTCTGCTAGCGGATCTCCAATAGCGGCATATTCCCAATCAAGAATACCGCTTATTTTTTCGTTTTTCCAAAGTATGTTCCCTGGCCAATAGTCTCCATGTAAAAGACATTTCTTTCCTTTATATTCATCTATAGTAAGATTTTTTATAAAGTTTCTAATCTCATTCCAATCTCTTCCTTTTGGAATATAAGAAAGTAATTGATCTAGAGGATCAACTCTAAGAGATAACTCAGATAATTTATCAATTTCTATTTGATGGATATTTCTAAGTTGGGTTGCCATCAATTCATGATCGCAAATTACTTTTTCATTAGAAGTTCCTAATGATCCATCTAAGTAAGACATTATCATGAAAGGTCTGTGTAAAATCTTGCAGCTTGTGTCTAAATAGATTGCTTCAGAAACCGGTAAGTTGGTTGTATTGAGTACTTTGAGTAAATTAAATTCTGTTTCGATTGAGTTATCAGCTGGAAAAGAGCCCTCGGATCGGAAAACTAATTTGGTTTCTTTATTAGCTGTTTGGATATCCAGAATGAAGACATCGCATGAAAACCCTCCTTCTAACCTTTTTGCATTAGTAAGCCTTCCATGAGGATAAAGAGTATCTGATACTTCAAATAAATCTTTTTCATGTATTCGTTTCACACTAACTAAACCTTAAGGTTATCTATTAATCTCACATTATTGATAGTAGCCGCACAAAAAAGAATAATATCTTCAAGATCATTAGATGACTTTAAACTTACTCTAGATCTTGCCTCGAAGTAGTCAACTTTAAAACTATTTTCTTCCAGTAATTCGATAGCTTCACATATAGCTTGATCTAGAGACGATAAATCTAAAATAGATTGTCTTACTTTGCACAAGCTTGTATAGATTAAGGCTGCTTTCTCTTTTTCGTCATTGTTCAAATACTTATTCCTACTCCTTTTTGCTAACCCAGACTCCTCTCTTTCAGTTGATATTCCTTCAATCTTAATATTTAGATCATGTCTGGTAACAAACTCTTTAATAATCATTAATTGTTGGTAATCCTTTTCGCCAAAGTAAGTTGATTTTGGTTTAAATAATTCAAAAAGTCTGTTGACTATCGTAACTACTCCATCGAAGTGATTTGTTCTTGTTTTTCCACATAAAATTGAGGATAAGTAAGGATCGGCTTTGCATTCTCGTATATTACGTAGTAAATCCTTTGACTCTGGAAGGAATAGAAGAGAACAATTTGTGTTTTCTAGTTTACTAATATCTTCATCTAAAGTTCTGGGATAAGCACTGTAATCCTCTTTTGGTCCAAACTGAAGAGGATTAACAAAGATGGAAACACATACGAAATCAGAAATTTCACTTGCTTGATTTACTAACTTTAGATGGCCCTCATGAAGATTTCCCATCGTAGGGACTAAGGATATGTGCTTGAATTTTCTTCGGTATATCCTTAATGCCTCTTCAAGTTCAGCAGTATCGGAGATTATCAGCATTACTTGAAACTATGTTCTATACCAGGAAATTTTTTTTCTTTTACTTCAGAAACATAACTTCTTATGGCTTCCTCAATAGAAGATGCGCCTTGCAGGTAATTCTTCACAAATTTAGGAGGCTTTTCCATTTGAGTAATACCAAGCAGATCATAATTTACCATTATTTGACCATCTACTTCGACACCGGCTCCTATACCTATCACAGGGATCTTTAGAGATTCGCTTATATTTTTTGCTAATTCAGAAGGAACACACTCTAACAAAAGCATACTTGCACCAGACTCTTCTAACAATTTAGCCTCTTTTATTAACTCTTCTGCTTTATCAGGATTTCTGCCTTGTACGATATAACCACCTATTCTATTTACAGATTGAGGAGTTAAACCCATATGAGCACAAACTGGAATCCCCCTTTCAGCAAGAAGTTCTGTTGATCTACTTATCCACGAAGTGCCTTCAAGTTTGACGCAATTTGCACCAGCCCTCATCAAGGCTGCTGCATTCTCGAGTGTTTGTTCTTCTGATGCATAACTCATAAATGGCATATCAGCCATAATCATAGAGCCATGGTTTGTTCTTTTAACATTATCAAGGTGATACACAATATCTTCCATTGTTACAGGTAAAGTACTGTCATGACCTTGTAAAATCATTCCTAAAGAATCACCAACTAGAATAACTTCTATGCCGCAAGAGCTTTCTAATGCTGAAAATGTTGCATCATATGCAGTGAGACAAGCAATTTTCTCTCCTCTAACTTTCATTTCATTAAGAGTTGATATAGTCACCGGATTTGATGATGAATAAATACTCACTGATTCCTCCTTGATCCCTTTGATTTAGGAAAAGAATGATATAGAAAGTTTTAAAAAATAAAATTTTTTTTTCATAAATGTTGCAGCAAAACTGTTTCTTACAAAATATAATAATCGTTTTTATGAAATCAACATTCTCAAGAAGAAAGTTTCTTAAAGTTACCTTCGTCATGTCTGGAGCTCTTATGGCTTTTCATGCAAGCGGAAATAAAGCACTTTTTGCGGATAACAAAAGAGGAAAAGAGAATGTAAATCAATGGAATGGTTCACTGCTTAAAGATCCTGATACTTTATTTGATTTGCCTAGCCCACTCCATTACAAAGAAATTATGCAGACAGGTAACTTGATGTCTGATGGTTTGGTTTATGGAGGAGATCCAGATGGTATGGAGTTCTTCCAATTGGATAATAATAAATTGGCCTTAATTATAAATCATGAAACTACTAGTCCTGATGTGTCCTTAGATGCTTCAAAAGCCTATGATACTATCAATGGAATTCCTTATTCGGGAGGAACAAGTACTTTGATTTTGAATACTGAAACTCTAGAAGTAGAAAAATCTTATAGAAGTTTAAGCGGAACAATAAAAAATTGTGCAGGCGGTAAAACTCCGTGGAATACTTGGATTTCTTGTGAGGAGACTTATCAAGAAAACCACGGTTATGCATTTGAGATCGATCCAAGAAATAATTCAATAGGTTATAAAAAATTGAGCAGAATGGGGAGATTTAAGAGAGAGGCTGTAGCAGTAGATATAAATGATAAAGAAGGAAGCGTATATCAAACTGAAGACGATCCATCTGGACTCTTCTATAAATTCATTCCTAATTCAAAAAATAAGTTAGATGGTGAGGGAAAACTTTATGCATTAAGTATAAAAGGCCTAGTTAATGCCAATAATAGTAAAAGGGAAATTAAAATTGGTGATTCTCTTAAAACGATACTAATAACCTTAATCAAAGTGAAATTTACTTTACTTGCAAGTCTGGAGGTTTTGCTGGTTTAGGACAAATTTGGAGATACAACCCTGCAAATGATTACATCACCCTATTTTATGAATCTAAGTCTAAAGATGAATTCTGGATGGGAGACAACATTACTATATCTCCTTGGGGTGACTTAATAGTCTGTGAGGATAATGATAGTAATGCTTGTAAATTGATAGGATTTACTCCTAAAGGAAAAATGTATGTTCTCGGCAGGGTTTCTTCTAAACGATCAACAGAAATATCTGGGGTTTGTTTTTCCCCAGATGGAACGAGGATGGGGCTAAATCTCCAACATGAAGGTAAAACCATTATTATCAGCGGTGACTGGGATAAAATTAAAGCCTACAGTAGATCTATATGAACTTAAAAATTCAATAGAAGGTTAAATTTTATTCTTTAGAGACTTTTATTAGCGCGGAACCTAAATTGGCTACATAGAATGGCTGAGAATTATCTCCAATTATCATCCCTGTTAGAAGCCCAGGCATGTCACCTATAAGCTCTTCAGTAAGAAGATCTGCGAAACCTTCTCCATTCTCCATATCTTGTAAGCCTATTTGCAAATTTTCATAACCTACCTTTGTCTGTGCATCAAATACAACTGAAGTATCTCCAGTTTCTAAATCTATTGCCAAAATTTGGTTTGACAATAGTGACGCTACCCATAATCTGCCATCATGATTGAGCTCCATATTATCAGGCGTTGGTATACTTGCTAATATTACTTGGTTTGAAAGTGAGCCTGTCGACAAATCCAAATCAAATACGAGGACTCTATTTTTCATCATTTCTGAGAGATAAAATTTGTTACTTCTCTCATCTATGTAAAATCCGTTCGCAAAATAAAGTCCGTCTATAATCAATTCAGGAGTTACTTCACCTTCAGAACTTGAAATACGATATAAGGCACCGTCTGGAATAGGTCTCTCTAGAGCCTCAAACACTCTTTCCTCATTTTGATTTTCGGTTGATTGAGTGAACCAAACTGCTCCAGTTGAATCTTCTCTCGCAGTGTTTACTCCATACTCATGAGAATAGAGAATTTCTGTTGAGTTACTTTCAATAGAAGATTTATAAATTTTTCCGTTGAAGACATCCGCAGTGAGGACAAATTTTTTATCCGGTGACAGGTGCACGCCGTTTGGCCCGGATTCAACTTTTGGAGGATTATGTGCATATTCCAAAGCTTCAAAATTACCAAAAGGAGTTACATTTCCAGATAGATCAATTTTAGCTAAACCATGTCTTTGATCAGCAACGATTAAAGTTCCATCATCAAGTATGACACCATCTTCGGCTCTAGAAAGTTGATTACCTTTCGGATATTCCATTCCCTCGGATAAACTCCATGAAGATTTATTAGATGAACTATCTTCAGCAGAGCAACCAATAATAAAAAGAATAATAAAAGGTAAAAGGTTTTTTTTGAAAACCAATAGAAGTTTTAAAATCATGTTATCTCCTTAAAATTAATTGATCTAATCAAGTGGTACTAATTTATTTTTATACAGTCTAGTTGCCACCAATAGATCACTGTTATATTCATTTATAGATAATATTTTTCCATCTTTAAATTTATAAACAAAAACATACTTATTATCATATTCACCGTTTATACCTTCGGCATCTCCTTCCATAATAACGGCCACACCGTTCTCATCTCCAATCATATCTGTAGTAGTTAAAGTTATGCCATTTGGCAATAAAGCACCAACAACATTGGGTATCCAATCATCAAAGTAAGCTTCTCTATCAAATGCAATATTCGATATTTCAGTCTCTCCCATAAAAGTAAAGGTAAAATCTGGATGCGTTAAAGGTTGAGCCGACTTTGGATTTTCTGATAATGCTAAATCAAGAAAATCTCCTGCCATTTTTTTATTTTGCTCAGTTTTATCTGATCCTGAACATTATTGTCTAATGGAATCTGCTGCCTTCTCGGCAATCATGATTGTAGGTGCATTAGTATTACCTCCAATCAAGGTAGGCATGATTGAAGCGTCTACAACCCGCAAACCTTCAAGGCCGTGCACCTGTAAATTATTATTTACAACCGCCATGTCGTCATCACCCATTTTGCAAGTGCCTACAGGATGATAAAGGGTTTCTCCTGTATTTCGAATCCACTCATCGAGTTGATCATCATCGTCAACATCCACATCATTACCAGGCTTAGATTGATCTCCTCTATAAGGATCAAATGCCTTTTGTAAAAAAACTCTTCTTGTTTCTCTAAGTGCATTTCTAGTATCTATCATGTCTTGTTCTTCAGATAAATAATTCGGAAACATGAGAGGCTCATCACTTGGATCAGAGCTTTTAAGAGCTATATGCCCTCTACTTTGTGGCCTACATATGTAAATTACAGCTGTGAATCCATGATCCTTATCCACACCTTCTCGGCCATGAAGGTCCTTTGTCTGGATTGAAGTAAAGTGAAGTTGAGTGTCTGGAATATCTTTATCAGGACTAGATTTGAAGAAAGCTCCGGCACTTGTTGGAGGATATGCAGCATCTCCAGTACCAAACAAAAGGTATTTCACTCCCGATAACCCTGTATTTAATAAACCGGCTGATCTATGAAGTGTTACTGGCTGAGTTGCATAAAAGGAATTTAGTACTCCATAATGATCTTGAAGATTTTTTCCTACTCCTTTTAATTCATGAATAGTATTAATATTATGTTTTTTTAATTCTTCAGAGTCCCCTATTCCGCTATTCATTAGTATCTGAGGAGAATTAATAGCCCCAGCAGACAAAATGATTTCCTTATTTGATTTACAGATAATTGTCTCTCCATCTTTTAGATACTCGACACCGATGGCTTTTTTCCCCTCAAAAAGGATCTTATTAACTTGTACATTTGTCTCAGTGGAAAGGTTTTTTCTCTTGAGTGCGGGATGAAGATACGCTCTTGCAGCGCTCCATCTTCTAGGTCCAAAAGTTGTATCCTTCATGGTATGTTCATATCTAGAGAATCCTTCTTGTTCTTTACCATTAAAGTCATCGGTTAATGGGAAACCAGCTTCTTGGCCTGCTTCTAGAAAAACATCCATTAAAAGATCATCTGTTCGGGAAGATTTTTTTACATTCAATGGTCCATCAAATCCATGAAACTCATCATCTCCATCACCTTGAAAATTTTCAGCTTTTTTAAAATACGGCAAAACATCATCATATGACCATCCTGTATTACCAAGCTGACGCCAATGATCAAAGTCCTGTGGTTGACCTCGCACATATAACAGCCCATTAATCGAGCTGCTTCCACCCAGCACCTTACCACGTGGCCAGTCTATCGTCCGGCCATTTAAACCCGGATCGGCCTCGGTTTTATAGCACCAGTCAGTCTTTG
>LUMT01000701.1_pt1 | contig 14796 bp, 9 predicted proteins | sample 729741 | NCBI WGS metagenome assembly LUMT01 (sample SAMN03860299, study PRJNA289734) | marine metagenome | biome: seawater column; feature: ocean; material: water; isolation source: Red Sea water column Station 192 - depth 50m | place: Saudi Arabia: Red Sea | collected 2011-10-15 | depth 50 m
GTAAATTGCCTAGCTTCCTCAGGAGACATTTTCAAAAATTTCTGCATAGCAGTGGTGTTAATAATTCTATCTCTTGAAATGACACATGCCTCATAGGCAAACTGAGCTCTGTCTTCTACTTCCTCTGGACTTAAAGTTTTTATATATTCTTCAAGATAATTAATCCCGAAGGTGACATGTCTGGCTTCATCTCTGATTACATAATGAAGTAGTTGTTTTAGAAGTACGCAATTAGTATCTAGTTTTAAGTTTGTAAAAGCAGCTAAAGCAAGACCTTCTATAATTACTTGCATACCAATAAACTTAAGGTCCCATCTTTCATCAGTCAAAATTTTATCAAGCAAAGCTTTTAGGTTTGCATTAACAGGATAATGAAAACCTATTTTTTCCTGAAGATATCTGTTGAAAACTTCAACGTGTCTTGCTTCATCAAAAGTTTGTGAAGCAGCATAAAGTTTTGCATTGTATGTTGGTGCACAGCTTGCAATTTGTGAGGCAACTAATAACGCACCCTGTTCGCCATGTAAAAACTGACATAGGAGTTCAGCTGTTTCGTGTCTGTCGAATTCTATTTTTTCTTCATCAGATAGATTTTTCCAAGCATCTAATTGTTCGTGAGGTGGCTCGAACAATTCTCCACCAACTAAAGGCTTATCTTTAGGATGATTGTAACTCCAATCTAAATCAATAGAACCGTTCCAATTTAGTTCCTTACCTAGTTCATAAAGTCTTTTAATTCTATTTTCTGCTACTGTGTAATCCCAGTTATATGCCCCGGTTAGAGGGGTATTAAAGATTTCAATAACATCTTGAACATGCTTCTCTTCTAGAGGCAATTCATCATCAAAATATATTAAATCTTCAGGTGGTCCGTTTCTTTTAACAATTTCCATATGTGTACCTTTTTTAAAAAAATTTATTAAAGCATTTTGAATGCCGAGGGTCAATTTAATCAGGTTTCAAACAGCGAAGTTAACTGATCAAGCATAGCCCCTCCTAACTCTTCTGCCCTGTGAATGGTGACTGCTTTTTTATAGTATCTTGTAACATCATGTCCGATACCTATTGCAATTAGTTCCGTCTCAGATGCGGTTTCTACTTTTTTTATAACGTCTCTTAGATGAGTATCAAGATAATTAGTAGAGTTTGTCGAAAGCGTACTGTCATCAACAGGGGCTCCATCTGAAATAACCATTAATATTTTTCTTTGCTCAGGTCTTTTGTTTAGTCTGTTTTGAGCCCACAACAATGCTTCTCCATCTACATTCTCTTTTAAAAGCCCCTCCCTGAGCATCAGTCCTAAATTTTTTCGTCCCCGTCTCCAAGCTTGATCTGCAGGTTTGAAGATTATGTGTCTCAAGTCATTTAAGCGCCCTGGATTAGGGATTTTGCCTTGCTCTAACCATAACTTTCTGGAGTCTCCACCTTTCCAGTGCTTAGTTGTAAATCCAAGAATCTCTGTTTTTATGTTGCATCGATCAAGAGTGCTGCCAATGATATCTGCGCATATCGCAGCAGTAGTCATTGATCTTCCTCTCATAGATCCAGAGCTATCTACCAAAATAGAAACTAGGGTATCTTTAAACTCTGAGTCTTTTTCAATTTTGAAACTCAATGGAGTGAGAGGATCTACGATAATTTTGTGAAGTTTGCTGGGATCTAGCTGACCTTCCTCCTTATCAAATTCCCAAGATCTATTCTGTTGAGCTAATAATAATCTTTGCAGTCTATTAGCTAATTTCGCTATAGCATTTTTACTGGATTCCATTAATTGATCCAATCTTCCTCTTAATCTAGCTAATTCTTCAGAGTCACATAATTCCTCTGCCTTAACTTCTTCATCAAAATCTTTTGTATAAACTTTATACTCTTGTTCCCCAACTTTTTTTAGAAGTTCTTCTAATTTTGATCTATTTTCGATCCATGAATCTTCATCAGCATCTACTTCACCTTCTTCGATATCCATTTCTTCATCTTCTATAGAAGTATCTTGCTCATCACTTTGTCCATCCTCTGAGTCAGTTTCTTCTTCCTCTTCCTGATTTTCTTCTTCGCTGGACTCATCTTCATTTTCTTCTTCATTTTTCTCATCATTCTCTTCTTCAGGCTGTTGCTCATCCACGCTAATTTCTAGATCTTTTAGTAAAGAAAAGATGACTTTTGAAAAGTCCAACGAACTTTCTAAAGACTCTTCTAATTGCCCTAAGTATTTCTCCTGAAAAGAAATGAGTTTCTCATAAAGATCTTCAAATTTTTTTGAATCAGGACGTCCTAATTCTTGTCCGAGAAGTTCAGATCTCAACCAATGCGAGATAGCTACAGAAGAAGAGTCTTCATTTGCATCCAAAGAATTAATATTTTTCTGAAAAAGAAATTCAAGGTTTTTTGAAACTCCCAGAAATTTTTTTGACCCCAGCAGTTCGACTCTAGTAAGGTCTAAGTCCTTGATGATTTCATTTACTTTTGCATCTCTATGTGTGAATAAATTATCACTTGAATATTTATTTATAAGAGCCACTTGATCAGATTTTGCCCTGAGATCATTAAAGTTTTTAACTGGTTGAAGCGGTTCTGGCAAAGAACTTTGTCTAAGGTTCTCTATTCCAAAATTTACATTTAATTCTGTATCTTCAGAAATAGCTTTAGCCGAAGCTGCAAGCGCATCCTTTATGGTTTGTTTATCAGATTTCTCTAACAAAATTTAATTGGATTCAGAGCTTATGGAACTATTGGTTTCAGCACCAAAACATCTCTGAAAATATTCTGAAATGATTGGTCTTTCAGTTTCATCTGACTTATTGAGAAAACTCAGCTCGAATGATTTAACCAAATCTTCAAAAATAGAATAATTTTCTGCCCAGCTAATGACCGTTCTAGGTGACATTAATGTTGATATATCCCCACTCTCAAAGCCTTTTCTTGTTAAATTGGCAAGTCTAATCATATTTAGAACAGTTTCTTTTCCTTCTTTGTTATCTAGATCTTTTACTTTTGAAAGGATAACCTTTTGCTCAAGCTCCTCATCTAAATAGTTTAAAACTGACACGATTTGCCATCTATCCATTTGTCCTTGATTTATCTGCTGTGTCCCATGATAAAGGCCAGTACTATCTCCCAAACCTACGGTGTTTGCTGTTGCAAATAATCTAAAATACGGATTAGGCGTTAAAACCCTATTTTGATCCAACAAGGTTAATTTTCCTTCAGCTTCAAGAACCCTTTGAATGACAAACATTACATCCGGTCTTCCTGCATCATACTCATCAAAAACTAACGCAACCGAATTCTGTATTGCCCAAGGAAGTATGCCTTCTACAAATTTTGTTAATTGCTTTCCATCCTCAATAACAATTGCATCTTTGCCCAGCAAGTCTAGTCTACTGATATGACTATCTAGGTTAATCCTCACACAAGGCCAATTTAATCTTGAAGCGACTTGTTCAATGTGAGTTGATTTACCAGAACCATGCAAACCTTGAATCATTACTCGACGATTATGCGAAAATCCTGCAAGAATGGAGAGGGTTGTCTCTTTGTCAAAACAATAGTCGGGATCAAGAGCAGGAACGTATTCACTTGGTTCAGAAAAGGCCGGTACTTCTAGATTAGAGTCAAAGCCAAAGGTATTTCCAACGCTGACCTTAATATCTGGAGTCGCGCTTAGATTTTGGGAAGTTGAAATTGTCATATTATTCTTTTAATTTTATTTCTTCCATTAGCCTAAAATTATCCAGAGATTTATCTCAAGCATGGTCTTTTTCTGAAAAAAAATTATTTCCAAGTATTTTGCAAGCACTTAATACCAAAGATGTTTCAAAAGCTATTGAAAAAGATCTTAATGCAGTTATTTCCAGAGATCCCGCAACAAACACCATTTTGGAGACATTCTTATTTTCAAAAGGATTCTCAGCTTTGCAGGCCTACAGGGCCTCTAATTATCATTGGAACAAAGAAACTCTTTTATCTTATTTTCTACAAAGCAGAACCTCGCAAGTTTATGGCGTAGATATTCATCCTGCAGCTACTATTGGAAAAGGAATAATGCTTGATCATGCTACTGGAATAGTGATTGGAGAAACTTCAGTGATTGAGGATGATGTTTCTATATTCCAGGGAGTTACTCTTGGTGGAACAGGAAAAGAGGTAGGGGATAGACACCCCAAAGTAAGGAAGGGAGTCTTAATAAGTTCAGGAGCTAAAATCTTAGGAAATGTTGAAATAGGCGAAGGTGCAAAAATAGCTGCTGGAAGCGTGGTTCTAGAAGATGTTCCTGAGCACATGACAGTTGCTGGTGTTCCAGCAAAAGTAGTTGGTAAGACTTCTATAAAAACTCCTGGGACTGAAGTTGATCACACAATTGAGGAAAATTAATGTCGTCACAAAAAAGTTTAGATGATTTAGTTCAAACACTTAATCTAGAAAAATTAGAAGAAAACCTTTACAGAGGTGAATGCGAAAAAACTGCATGGGGCAGAGTCTTCGGTGGTCAAGTTTTAGGCCAAGCCTTAAGTGCAGCTTATAACACCATTGAAGAGGAAAGATATGCGCATTCTTTTCATGCTTATTTTTTGAGGCCAGGAAGAATAGACATCCCCATTGTTTATCAAGTAGTAAGAATAAGAGATGGAGGAAGTTTTACAACAAGAACAGTTGATGCAATTCAAAACGGTGAGGCAATCTTTAATATGTCTGTTTCTTTTCAAAAGGACGAGGGCGGCTTCGAACATCAATTCGACATGCCTGATGTTCCTGGGCCTGAAGAGCTCAAAAGTGAAAGGGAATTAAGAGAGTCAATGATGGATCAAATCCCTGAAGAGTATAGAGATGGATTTCTTAGAGAGAAAGCAATTGAATTAAGAACAGTTGAGCAATTCAATCCATTAAATAGTGAAAAAAAACCTCCTTATAAACATACGTGGATGAAGGCAAATGGAAACCTTCCAGATGATATTCTTGTCCACCAAAACATATTGGCATACGCATCAGATTTTGGTTTGCTCAGTACAGCACAACTTCCGCATGGTATTGGTTGGGGAGGCATGAACAGAAAAGTAATGGCTGCGAGTATTGACCATGCCATGTGGTTTCATAGACCTTTCAGAGCGGACGAATGGTTGTTATATGTAACAGATAGCCCTAGCGCAAGTAATGCAAAAGGTTTCAACAGGGGGAGTGTTTATACGCAGGATGGAGTATTGGTAGCTTCAGCTATCCAAGAAGGATTGATGAGAAAGATAGACTCAGATTACTCTAAATAAGAGCAGTAGAGCCCATTAATTCTTTATCAATTTCTCGAGCAGCGGCTCTTCCCTCATTTATCGCCCAAACAACAAGTGATTGGCCTCTTCTGCAATCCCCGGCAGCAAAAACTTTTGGATGTGAGGTTTTATGGATATTATGATCTGCCTTAAAATTAGATCTTTCATCAAGATCTATATCTACTTCTTGATTGATATAGTTTTCTGGTCCAAGAAAACCCATCGCTAGAAGAATAAGATCTGCTTTCCAAGTTTTTTCAGTTCCTTTTATTTCTTTAAAAGCTGAATCAACCATTACTGTTTTGATTCCTATTAACTTTCCAGACTCATCTCTTAAAAATTCTTTTCCAGAGATTGAATATTCCCTGGGATCTTTTCCTAATACCTCGATTGATTCTTCATGACCATAATCAACTTTGTGTATTCTAGGAAAAAGAGGCCAAGGATTGTTATCTGCTCTATCTTTTGGCAGCTCAGGCATTATTTCAAAATTAAGAAGACTTTTGCACTTATGTCTTAATGATGTACCGAGACAATCGTTTCCTGTATCTCCTCCACCAATGACAATTACGTTCTTATCTTTAGCAGAAATAAAATTTTTATTTTTGAGTTTGCTGTCTAATAGACTTTTAGTATTTTTGCCAAGAAATTCCATGGCAAAGTGAACACCATCTCCTTCTCTGCCAGGGATGGATAGATCTCTAGGTTTAGTAGCTCCAGTGGTTAAAAGGACAGAATCATTCTCGTTGATAAGGTTTTCAAGAGAGGGTGAATTAGGAGCACCAATATCGGTATTTGTGTGAAAAATTATCCCTTCCTTCTCCATAATCTCAATTCTCATATCTAATATTGACTTATCGAGTTTCATGTTAGGAATTCCGTACATCATTAATCCACCGATGCGGTCAGATCTTTCGTAGACTTCAACAGAATGGCCAACGCTATTTAGTTGTTGAGCTGCTGAAAGACCAGCAGGTCCTGATCCGACTATAGCTATTTTTCTATTGGTTCTGACTTCCGGAACCTTAGGCTTAAGCCATCCAGATTTTATTCCTTTATCAGCAATTGCAAATTCTAGATTTTTAATGGCGACAGGAGTTTCAGTTATACCTAAAACGCATGCTCCTTCGCAGACTGCTGGGCAGACTCTTCCAGTGACTTCTGGAAAATTATTTGTTTTGAAAAGCCTATCAAATGCATCTTCCCACTGCTCGTTGTAGACCAAATCATTCCACTCAGGAATTAAATTGTATACAGGACAGCCTTCACCTGATTGACAGAAGGGTACACCGCAATTCATACACCTAGCCGCTTGAGTATTCAGAAGCTTATCGTCATGATCAGTGTATATTTCTTTAAAGTCCAAAACTCTAGATTTGGCTGGCCTGTAAGGCTCAACTTCTCGAGAGAATTCTTTAAAGCCAGTTACTTTTCCCATCTCAACTCACTTTAAGTTTTGTTTCATTTAATTCCATCATGACTCTTTTGTAATCAGTAGGCATTACTTTTACGAATTTTGATATCGAATTGTTCCAATCATTTAAGATTCTAGTCGCTACAGCTGAACCAGTAAATTTCTTATGATTTTTTATTAGTTGCTTAAGCTCTTTGAGATCATTCTCATTTTCTAATTTTTCTAACTCAAAAGTACTGGTGTTGCATTTTCTTTTGAATGAGTTTTTAGAATCATAAACGTATGCAACTCCTCCACTCATTCCGGCACCAAAGTTTCTGCCTGTATCTCCAAGAATTACTGCCACTCCACCGGTCATGTATTCGCATCCGTGATCTCCGATACCTTCTACTACAACCTTAGCTCCACTGTTTCTTACGCAAAATCTCTCTGCGGCTATCCCTCTGAAATATGCTTCCCCTCCTGTAGCTCCATAAAGCGCAACATTTCCAAGAATAATATTATCCTCTGCTACAAATTTACTTCTCTTATCCGGATAGATGATTATTTTTCCACCTGAAAGTCCTTTACCAACATAATCATTCGCGTCCCCTTCAAGCTCAATGGTCATACCTTTACAAGTCCAAGCCCCAAGACTTTGTCCAGCAGATCCATTTAATTTCATGTGAATTGTATCCTCAGGCAATCCTTTGTTTTCCCAGATTTTAGAGATCTCATTAGAGATAATGGTGCCAAAGACTCTGTTTGTGTTCCCAATTTTCTGATTTATTGTAATTTTCTCTCTACTTAATATTGATGGCTTAATCTTTTTAAGCAGCTTGAGATCAAGTGATTTTTCTAGATTATGATTTTGATCTTGAGTTTTAAATACATCAGTATTTTTAAATACTTTTTCAGCAGGAGTAAGAAGATTTGATAAATCAATGCCATCTTTTTTCCAATGATTGATAGCATTATCAATTTCGAGAAGATCAACTCTTCCTATCATGTCATTGAGATTTTTGATTCCTAACTTCGCCATTATCATTCTTAGCTCTTTTGCAACCATAAAAAGATAATTAACAACATTTTCTGGCTTACCTTTAAATTTTTCTCTTAGATCTTTATCTTGAGTAGCAATTCCAACGGGGCAAGTATTTAAGTGACACTTTCTCATCATAATGCAACCCAAAGTAACAAGTGGTGCTGTTGAGAAACCAAACTCCTCAGCTCCTAAGATAGCTGCAATAGCAACATCTCTTCCAGTCTTTAACTGGCCATCTGTTTGAAGAACCACTCTGGATCTTAAATTATTCATCACTAAAGTTTGGTGTGTTTCAGCAATTCCAAGCTCCCAAGGAAGGCCTGCATGCTTGATCGATGTTAATGGAGAGGCTCCTGTTCCTCCATCGTGACCAGCAATGACCAGATGATCTGTTTTCGCTTTTACTACTCCAGCTGCAATAGTTCCAACTCCAATTTCTGAGACTAGCTTCACACTTATTCTAGCTTTCCTGTTAGCATTCTTAAGATCGTGAATTAATTGAGCTATGTCCTCAATAGAGTAGATATCATGATGAGGAGGAGGACTAATTAGTCCAACGCCCGGCGTGGAATGTCTTATCTTTGCTATATATTGATCAACTTTTTTTCCTGGAAGTTCACCGCCTTCTCCGGGCTTCGCACCTTGTGCAATCTTTATCTGAAGTTCGTCAGAGTTAGTCAAGTACCACATTGTTACACCAAACCTTCCAGAGGCAACTTGTTTTATTGCCGATCTTTTAGATCTCCCATCTTTTAATGGTTTAAATCTAATAGGATCTTCTCCTCCTTCACCTGTATTCGATTTACCTCCTAGTTCATTCATTGCTAAAGCAAGCGATTCATGAGCTTCTGTAGAGATAGAGCCTAGTGACATTGCTCCGGTTGCAAACCTTTTTACAATTTCTTTTTCAGATTCAACTTGATCCAAAGGAATTCCCTTTTTAGGATATTTGAATTTCATCAGGCCTCTCAAAGTACTGTTTTTGGTGGTCTGTTCATTTGCATGATTTGAGAATTCCCAATATTTACTCTCGTCATTTGCTTGAGAGGCTAATTGTAAAGAGGAAATCGATTTTGGATCCCACATGTGTGAATCACCACCGTTACGCCAATGAAAATCTCCAGGATTAGGAAGTACAGATACTTTATTTTGATCGTATTCAGGAAAACCTATTGCATGTCTTCTCTCTATTTCTTCAGCTAAAACTTCAAAATTTACCCCTTGTACTCTGCTAGTAGTCCCCGGGAAACAAAAATCTATTATTTCATCAGCTAAACCAACCGCTTCAAAGATTTGAGCACCTTTGTAAGATTGAAGTGTCGATATTCCCATTTTGGCCATGACCTTCAACATACCCTTAGCAACTCCTTTTTTATAGGCATTAACTAAATCTGAGGTATTTCTCAATTTTTTATCTTGCAGTATTTGATCTTTTAAAGATTTCTCCAAGACTTCAAAAGCTAGGTAGGGATTTATTGCATCAGCCCCATATCCGATAAGAAGGCAGTGATGATGAACCTCTCTTGCTTCGCCAGACTCAATAATTAGTCCTAATTGTGTTCTTTTTTCTTTTCTAACTAAATGGTGATGGACGGAAGAACAAGCGAGTAATGAACTTATAGCAACTCTACTTTTTGACAGACTTCTGTCAGATAGAAGTACAAAAGAATATCCTTGCTTTATTGCGTCCTCTGATTCAGTGCAGATTCTTTTTAGAGCTTTCTTTAGACCTGAGGCTCCACTACCTCTTTCGTATGTAATATCGATAGTCTTAGTAGTCCAACCATAATCTTTGTTATTCTTTATGCTAATTAGTTCTTCATTTGAAAGAATAGGATGCTTCAATCTTAATCGATGTGCATTTTCTTCTAAAGATTCGAGCAAATTACTCTCTGGGCCTATTAGGCATTCAAGAGACATGATTACTTCCTCTCTTATTGAGTCGATTGCTGGATTAGTAATCTGAGCAAAAAGTTGCTTGAAGTAGTCATAAATCATTCTGGGTTTATCAGATAAACATGCTAAAGCAGCATCATTTCCCATTGATCCGAGGGGATCTCTCAACTCAGTTACAAGGGGTAGCAACATGAACTCAAGTGTTTCAGTGGTGTAACCGAAAGACTGCATTCTTGAGATTAGATCGTCTGTTTTATATTTTGTTTTGGATGTTTTTAGATCTTGGATATCTATAATTTGATTTTTTACCCAATCTTTGTAGGGAAGTTTTTTTGAGATCCTTTTTTTGATTTCTTCATCTGGAATCATCCTGCCTTCCTCAAAATCAATAAGAAACATTTTTCCTGGCTGAAGTCTTCCTTTTGATAAAACCTTTGCTTGATCAACCGGAAGAACTCCTACCTCTGAAGCCATGATGACTTTGTCGTCATCAGTTACATAAAATCTACTTGGTCTGAGTCCATTTCTATCTAAAACGGCTCCAACATAATTTCCATCTGTGAAAACTATAGATGCAGGACCATCCCAAGGCTCCATAAATGATGATGAATACTCATAAAAGGCTTTTTTTGCTGGACTCATTTCATTGTCATTTTGCCAAGCTTCAGGAATCATCATCATGGCAGCCTCAGGTAGTTCTCTTCCTGACATTATTAGCAGCTCAAGAACATTATCGAATGAACCTGAATCAGAGCAGTCTGGTTCCGTTATAGGGAATAATTTTTTAATTTTTGAACCGAAATAATCACTTCTCGCAAGACCTTGTCGAGAATACATTTGATTCATGTTTCCTTTTAAAGTGTTTATCTCGCCGTTATGACACATATATCTGTTGGGTTGAGCTCTATCCCAAGAAGGGAAGGTGTTCGTACTGAATCTCGAGTGAACCATTGCCAAATGAGTTTCGAATTTTTTATTTTCAAGATCTGGGAAAAAAGGGAAAAGCTGAGCTGGGGTAAGCATACCTTTGTAAGCAATCAGTCTCGATGAAAGAGTGCAGGCATAAAACAAAGAGGCTTGACGCAAATTTTCTTGATATCTAAGTCGTTTAGTGAAAATTTTTCTAATTAGGTAAAGTTTTCTCTCAAAAGCCTCCTGATCAATTTTGGTCGATTTTTGAACGAAAACTTGTTCTATCTCAGGCTGACAATCTCTAGCAGCAGGTCCAACGTCTGCCTTTTTAGGATTAATAGGAACTTTTCTCCAACCTAAAAATTTCTGTCCTTCTGATTTAATAGTTTGTTCAACAATTTTTTTACAAAAAGATCTTTCTTTTTGATCCTGAGGCAGAAAAATATTACCTACGGCATAAGAACCAAAATCAGGAAGATTAATATTTATTTTTTTTGCCTGATCTTGAAAAAAAGAATGCGGCAAAGCAAGAAGAATGCCAGCTCCATCTCCTGTGTTTTCTTCAAAACCACATCCTCCTCTGTGATCCATTCTAGAGTTGATAAGGTAGGCATCATCCATGATTTCTCTTGAAGGTATTCCCTTTATGTTGGCAACTAGGCCAACGCCACAAGAATCCTTCTCGCTAGCTGGATCATAAAGTCCTTTCTTTTTTGGACGCTCTATTAATTTTTTATTTATAACTTTTACCATCGAGTCAATGCTTCATCCTTCCTGATAGAAAGATGCGTTCCTTCGGTTTGATTTTTTACCTACTTCCGTCCCCAAATAAGGATGAACGATTGATCTTAAGCCCAAGATCTCAGGGAAGAATGTTAATTTCTTACTTAATTATTTATACCAAAAAATAATAAAAAAGACCAATTTTTATTCTATGTTATAAAAGAAATGTTTTTTATATTTTTAAGCTATTTAAGATTTTCTCTCTGTCAACGTTTTCTACTATTTTAGCCTTTCCGATTCCATCTAAAATAATGAATCTTAAAGTTGTGTCTTTACTTTTTTTGTCCGATTGCATGGCTTTAAGAATCTTTGCAGGTTCACAATTAGCAGACCATGATTTAATCCCTTAAAAGATTGAACGCTTTCTATGGCATGTGCGAAAGTATGACCAAAGTTGAGATAAGCTCTAACTGATTTCTCTCTTTCGTCTTGCTCAACAATATTTGCCTTAATTTTTGTTGATGTCCTAATAAGGTTTGATAACTCTGTAATGTTTCCTTTCTTTTCAATATCCTGATCAAAGTTATCTAATTTTGATAAAAGGTTTTTATCTTCAATCAACGCATGTTTAATTATTTCTGAGTAACCTGCTGCTAAATGCCTTTTGCTCAGCGATTTAAGAAAATATGTATCAATCAATACTGCTTCAGGTTGCTTGAATGCTCCAATCATATTTTTAAATTTTTTACTGTTAACACCTGTTTTACCCCCCACAGAAGCATCGACCTGGGCCAGAAGAGTAGTAGGAATATGCATAACTTCAATTCCGCGAAGATATACTGAGGCCATAAAACCTGCGAGATCTGTTGTTATGCCGCCACCAAAAGAAATAATCAATGAATCTCTTGAGAATTTTAAATTAAAGATTTATTTTTTTCATTTGCAATGAATCTAAAGGATTCAAATTTACTCGGCTTTGATTTCCTTATGAAGCTCTTAACTTTTCTGATTGATAAATCAGGAAGTTTTGAGTCAAAAATAAAAAAAATTTCTTTTGAATTGGATATTTTTTTTAAGGGAAAGCTATTAATAAAATCATTACCAAAATAAATGGAATAATTTGAGCTAGGTGTGGTTACTTTTAATTGTTTAATTGTTTTCATTTAGTTCTTCAATAATTTTCACAAGAATATCTTTGCTTTTATATTTATCTACATTGATTTCAAAATTTGAAACTTCTTTATAAAACTCTAACCTTTGATCGTAGAGTTCTCTAAGTTTTTTCAACCTATCTACGTTTTTTAAGAGAGGCCTTTTATCCGATCTAGAAGTTCTTTTGCTCTGTCTTTCAACTGAGGCATTTAAGAAAATAACTCTATTTTCTTTTAATTTCTCACGGTTTTCTTGATCAGTAACGATACCTCCGCCAGTTGCAATAACCATATTTAAGTTATTTGGAATATTTGTTAAAAACTCTTTCTCTTTTTCTCTAAAATATTTCTCACCTTCATTTTCAAAAATCTCATTAATAGTTTTATTTTCTTTTTTCTCAATTTCTTTGTCTGTATCAATAAATTTTTTATCTAAACTTTTAGCGAGTTTCTTTCCCAAGCTTGATTTTCCAGATCCCATGGGCCCAACAAGAAAGATGTTCATCTACTCATTATATCTATTAGAATTATCTTTTAGAAAATGAAAAATTTTTTTAGGGCTTTATTCAGGTCAAAGATATTTCTAATATCTTTAATTACTGTTCTTTTGCCATTTCAAATGGCGCTTGGAGTTTACATATATCTTTATCCTGAATTACCTAAAATTAGTGACCTTGATAAAGCAGAATTGCAAATTCCATTAAAAATTTATACTAGCGATGGAAAACTTATTTCTGAGTTTGGGGAAATCCATAGAACTAAAATTATTTTTGAAGACATACCTGAGGGACTAGTTAATGCATATCTTGCAGCTGAAGACGATGAATTTTTCTCTCATACGGGTATCGATTTTACTGCTCTTGCTAGAGCGCTAAGTGAGTTGATAATTACGGGAGAAAAAGGCAGCGGTGGTGGAACTTTGACAATGCAAGTTGCAAGAAATTATTTGCTTACCCAAGAAAAAACCTACAAAAGAAAGTTAAAGGAAATTTATACGGCCTTTATGCTTGAAGTCTTCTTAACAAAAGAGGAAATATTTGAACTTTATGTAAATAAAGTTTTTTTAGGAAACAGAGCTTATGGCATTGTTGCGGCCTCCTCAATTTATTATGGAAAGCCCCTTCAAGATTTATCTATAGCTCAATTTGCAATGATTGCTGCTTCAACGCAAAGACCATCAGAGGTGAATCCACTGGCAAATAAAAGAAGAGCATTGAATAGAAGAAATTGGATACTTAAACGAATGAAAGATCTCGGATATATCTCAGAAAGCGATTATGAGGTAAATGTATCTGAACCTCTTACAGCAGATAATTATGGAATCAAACCTGAGGTGGAAGCCGGTCATTTGGCAGAAGAAATTAGAAAATACATGGTTAGTAACTATGGAAAAGTAGTATATAAAGATGGCTATGAAGTTTATTCAACAATAAATTCACAGCATCAACTTTCTGCCAACAAAGCTCTTAAAACTGGAATAGAGAGTTATGAGAGTAGACATGGATTTAGAAAGCCGAAGAATTACGAAAATTTGATCCCAAATAAATTTCTTAATAAGTCCGAAGTGTTCTATCAATTTTTTTATCAAGATATAGATTTTTCTGATGAGTATGGAATAGAAAAAACCGATGAGCATCCTTTCAAGGAAATTGAATCTCTTTATGAGTCACTTCCAAAATACAAAGATTTTGTCCCTGCCATATTTCTTTCAGTAGAAGATCAAGTTGTATTTCTTATCAATTCTAATTTAGAGCTCATAAGAATTTATAAAGAAGACCTGAGTACGAAGATTAGACCAAAAATAGATGAAAATAGAATAGATAGAGAGGTTCAGGAATTTTCGGATTTCTTCTCTCCTGGAGATCTCGTTTGGATTAATGAAAGTAGCGAGAAAGTGGAATTCTCTCAATATCCAGAGATTCAATCATGCATCGTGAGTCTTGATCCAAAGGATGGAAAGATCTTGGCTTTGGTTGGCGGATATGATTTTTATTCAAGTAACTACAATCGAGTTTTTCAAGCAAAACCTCAGCTTGGTTCAAACTTTAAACCTTTTTTATATAGTGCTGCCTTTGAAAATGGTTATAACCCATCCTCAATTATCCTCGATGCACCCATAGTTTTTGAAGATGACAATTTAGAAGATGTCTGGCGCCCAAAAAATTCATCCGGTAGATTCTATGGACCAACAAGATTGAGAGAGGCATTGGTTCAGTCAAGAAACATAGTTTCAGTGAGACTTCTTCAGGAATTAGGTATCGATAAAGTAAGAAGCCATGTTCAGAAATATGGATTCCAAGAAGATGAAATTCCGAATGATTTGTCTCTGGCTCTAGGATCTTATAGTTCCACTCCTTTACAAAATGCAAAAGCCTTTTCTATCATTGCTAATGGAGGAAAATCTATAGAGCCTTATTA
>LUMT01000279.1_pt1 | contig 14751 bp, 16 predicted proteins | sample 729741 | NCBI WGS metagenome assembly LUMT01 (sample SAMN03860299, study PRJNA289734) | marine metagenome | biome: seawater column; feature: ocean; material: water; isolation source: Red Sea water column Station 192 - depth 50m | place: Saudi Arabia: Red Sea | collected 2011-10-15 | depth 50 m
ATTCGAATAATGGAATAAAAACACTAATTATTGATTTAGATCCACAAGGTAATACGTCAACGTATCTTGATTTTGATAAACAAAATAAATCAATACTTACTTCACAGGATCTTATGGAAGGAAAATTAGAAAAAGAAATCGCTTTTCTTAGTGATAATTTAGCCATAATTCCATCAAACGAATCTATTCTAAAATTTAATAATGAAAAAATAATCGGGGGTTCTGTTCTAACAAAGGCTATGCAATCATTAGGTTTTAAAGACTTTGATATAGTAATTTTTGACACACCTCCAACAATGAGTTCGCTTGTACAAGAAGCATTGTGTGCTTCTGATTTCTATTTAATACCAACAAAACCAGAATTTTTAGCAATAGAAGGAGTTTCTCAAGCAATGTCTTTTGCAAAAGAAACAATTTCAAAACAAATAAAAGTTAACCCCGTTTTCCTAGGGGTTGTATTAAACCAAATAGAAACTGGAAGATCAAGCTATCTTGATTTTGTAAAAGAACTTGAGTATTTGTTGGCAGATAAACTCTTAAATACAAAAGTTTCAAGCTCGGCAGATGTTGCCGATAGTCCATATTATTTAAAAACTGTTGAAGATTTTACCAATGACAACAAATCCAAAAAAGAGTTTTATCAATTAGCTAATGAATTATTAGAAAGGATGAATATTAATGAAAAGATCATTGAGCAGTCTTATAACTGATACAAATGTAAGAGAATATAAGGTAAGAGAAATAAATGTCCAAAATATTAGTGAGAGCAATTCTCAAGCAAGAACAACATTTGACGAAAATAAACTAAATGAGTTAAAAAATTCAATCCAAAAAAATGGCTTACTTCAGCCACTAATTGTTCAAGAAGTGGAGCCAAATAAATATAAGTTAATTGCTGGAGAGAGAAGATTAAGAGCATCAAAAATGGTCGGCCTAGAAAAAGTACCCTGTCTCATAAAAGACATAAGTGAGAGAGACGCAGCAATTGTTGGCCTGGTTGAGAACATTCAAAGAGAAAGATTAAATCATATTGACGAAGCAATGGGTTATAAAGAAATATCAGAAAAATTCAATCTAAGCCCTGAAGAAATAGGACTATTGGTTGGTAAAAGTAGAGCACACGTTTCTAATATTCTACGTTTAACAAATTTAAGCGACACAGTTTATCAAGCTCTAAAAGAAGAAAAAGTCTCAATGGGGCAAGTACGTCCACTCATTAATTTAGAATTTAATTTACAAAACTCTATTCTAAATGAAATTATTTCCCTGAAGCTTTCAAGTAGGGCGGTAGAAGATAAAGTAAGAGATCTTAGTAGTGAGAAAATTTCTGATCAAGAAGTCACTCACTATAAAAACTTTTTTGAGGACAAAACAGGATCAAAAGTAAAAATAAATAAAAGCAAAGAAAAGTATAAGTTATCTTTTACCTTTGATTCAAAAGATAAGCTTGATAAGTTTGTTAATAAAATAAATTAGTTTTCAAATTGATTCTTTAAAGAATCAACCAATGATTCTACTAAATTATCAATTTCTAATTTTTGGTAAAATTTACCATTTATGACGATTCCAACTGATTTTGTTTCTTTAAGAATGTTTGAGGACTTACCTATTGATTCAATTTTCAAAGTTTCAGATAAATGTTCTGCAACTTTTTTTCCAACAACACTCTCAGAAAACCTTCCTTTAAAGAAATTAACCGATTCTTCTTCTGAGTTATTAAATGAAACAAACAAAGTGGGTTGAAGATTGTTAATATATTGAATTTTATTTTTAAGGTTTAGTTCTTCATTAATTTCTGATGCAAATATTGAAATAATTCCATGATTTATGCAACTCTTTTTTATCTGATCATAAAATTTTATTTGTTCTTTATAACTTCCTAAATTTGGAACATCAAAACAAACATTAAAACCTATTGTTCCAGTAGTAAGGTTTGGTGAAATTGACTTTATTGCTTCGTTTAATGAGATCTCTTGACCAGGCCTTACCAAATTTCTAATTTCATAAACAGTATTAAGCCCAACCACCCCATCAATAGTTAAGCCTCTGTTTTCTTGGAATCTTGTTACAGCTTCAACAACAGAATTTGAATATATTCCGTTGATTGGTTCGGAATAAAAACCCATTCTTGATAAAAGTTCTTGGAGTTCTTCAACATCTGAACCATAAAGTTCTTTAGTATTAAAACTTAATATTCTGTCTCCAAGTTTGTATCCAAAATTAATGAGCTCTTTCCAAAGATCTTCTTTATTGTTTATGTTTTCTAAATTATTATCATCGACAAATATTTCAACAACTGTTTTTAATTCGTTAACATCTTGATTTGTTGAGTAGCCAACATAATTTAATTTATTTTTCAAGTCTTCAACTTCTTCATTCGATAAGTTATCAACAATAGAAGATAAATCAAATTTAATTTTCAAGCCACCTTTCAGCATCAATTGCTGCTTGGCATCCGGTACCGGCTGCAGTTACGGCTTGTCTATAAATTGAGTCAGCAACATCTCCTGCTGCAAAGACACCAGGGACACTAGTACTAGTAGCAGTAGTAGACCCAGTTTTTATATATCCTTTTTCATCAAGCTCTAGAAATCCATTTAAAAAACTTACATTTGGTGTGTGTCCTATAGCTATGAAAACTCCATCAATTTCTTTTTCTTCCATTTCGCTTGTTTGACTATCTTTGAGAAGAACAGATGAAACTTGACCCTCACCTTTAATTTCCACAACTTCTTTGTTCCATGAGACATCAATTTGGTCATGACTAAGTACCCTGTCTTGCATAATTTTACTTGCTCTAAATGAATCTCTTCTGTGGACAACAGTTACATTTTTTGCGAATTTAGTTAGAAATAAAGCTTCCTCCATAGCTGAATCTCCTCCACCAACAACTATTACATTTTTATCTTTGAAAAAGAAACCGTCACAAGTCGCACAAGCCGAAACACCATGTCCTTGTAGCTCTTTTTCTCCCTTTATATCAAGCCAGTTCGCCGATGCTCCAGATGAAATAATTACAGTTTTGAACTCATAAGTATTTTTCGAAGTTGTTAGCTTAAATCCATTTTCAATCTTTTCTATTGAATCTACAGTCTCAGTTAAAATTTTTGTTCCAAACCTTTCAGCTTGATTTTTAAATACCTGCATCATTTCAGGACCCATAATTCCTTGATCAAAACCTGGATAATTTTCAACATCTGTAGTGAGCATTAACTGTCCACCAGACTCTAACCCTTCAAACAAGACTGGTTCTAGGTTGGCCCTTGCAGCATAAATTCCAGCTGTATACCCAGCAGGACCAGAACCAATTATTGCTAAATCATCCATTTTTTTTCTTTCTGTAACTATTCAATGACAAAATCATAAATACTAAGCCGAGTGCACCCATTGCAAATCCAGTAGGGTTAACGCCTAGTAAAAGACCAAGTCCTTGCATAATCTTTAATATTCCTGAGAATAAAAATATTACTGCAGTGATTAATAATACAACAAGTAGTAAACCTAAAGATGCAAAACCAGTAAGTCTTTTTACAGGTCGAACAATAAGATCTTTTACACTTTTTATTAAGCTCTCAACCGATTCAACAAAGCTATCTTCTTCCATAAGTTAATCATAAGCTATGTAAAACTATTCATGAAGTTTTCATAATTACAAGCTTCCTTGGTGAAACCTCGAATTTGTTTTTTTTATATAGATTTAGAGCCGCAATATTGTCGCTTTGGGTATTAAGTTTCATATTTATAAACTTTTTTTCAACAGCAAAATTAATTACACAATTAAGTAAATTATTTCCAAGACCCAATCCTTGATAGCTCTTTACTATTCCTATTCGTTGAAGATAAGTAAACTTTCTAGTCTCTCCTAAAATTGCATAACCATCAAGGTTATTTTCGCCTCCACTTTTAAATAAATAATTGTTGTTACAGCTCTTCATAGTTTCCTCAAGACTTGATTTAGAATTTTTCCAATAATCTTCAAATATTTTATGATCTAATTCAAGCAAATATTCTATATCTTTATTTTCAAGTTTTTTAATTTCTATATGTTTATTGTCACTCGGATATCTGTGGTTTGAATTTCTTAGGTTTAATACACAAACATTTAATTTATGATTGATGGTCCATCCTGATTTAATCCAGGGTTTAATTGAATTTTCATTTACCATTGACGAACTAAAACTAATGTTTGAATTTTTTGATATTTTTAATATTTTTTTTAAAAGACCCTCTCCTCCATAAATTTTTTGGAACAATATATCATTAACAAATTCATTAATACTCCTTGTATAAAATATTCCGTTGTAAAAGTAATGAATCTTTTTATTTTCTGTTGAATACATATTTTAAAATTTTTTTATCTTCTTCATAGGCTAATAATTTATAGGCCTCTTCAAAGGGAACAATGGCAACCTCCTCTATTTCATCATCAGGCTCTTTTGAGAAACTTTCAACAACATTCATTTCATAAAACCAGACAGTTTTTTTGACTGGTTTACCATCTTTTTTTATCTCATAACGGGATTCTGCAATAGGTTTTTTTCCAACAGCAGAAACTTTAAAACCAGTTTCTTCATAAACCTCTCTTTCTGCAGCTTTTATTGGTGTTTCTTGATCGTCTAAATGACCTTTTGGATAACCCCAAAATCCAGAATCGTAATCACCCGAATATTCTTCACTTAATCTATTTTTTACCAGCAGTATCTTATCGTCAATTAAAACGATGCCACCAGCTGCAAAATCAACTTCTGAATTCATACTTTATTGTTTCTATACATCTTCTAAGCTATCAATATGGTACCAACAACTCTAATAAACCGAATTGAAGAGAACCCATTTTTAATGGAGCTGTCCACATTATTTAATGACAATCAATTTAGTTTCTACTTAGTTGGGGGTGCTGTCAGAGATTTCATTTTAGATATCGACACAAAAGATTTTGATTTTACAACAAATGCAACGCCTGAAGAGTCAAAAAAATTACTGGAGGATAATAATTATAAGACCACAAGTATTGGTATAAAGTATGGAACAATTGAAACAGCCTTAGAGGATTTAACTGTACATATTACCCAATTCAGGAGCGACGTATACAACAAAAACTCTAGAAAACCAGAAATAACAGACTCCAAAGATATTAATGAAGATTTAATTCGAAGAGACTTTACAGTTAATGCAATTGCATTTGATATTGAGCAAAATGAATTAATTGATCCGTACAACGGACTTAAAGATCTTTCAGAAGGAAAACTAAAAACACCTGACAATCCAAATCAGTCGTTTTCAGATGATCCACTAAGAATGATTAGACTATGTCGATTCATAAGTACTCATGGTTTTGCTCCTGATAATGAAACATTTAAATCAATACAACAAAACATTGAAAGAGTAGAAATTGTAAGTAAAGAGAGAATAAGAGATGAGTTTTCAAAATTAGTAACTGGAGATAATGTAGCAATGGGAATTCAGGCACTAGTTGAGAGCAATTTGATTGATTATATTATTCCTGAAATTAGAGATTTAAAAATTGAAGTTGATCCCAACCACCATCATAAAGACGTCTACGAACATACTTTACAAGTAACAAGCAAAGTATCATCTGATCTAATCTTAAGATTGGGTGCGTTATTGCATGATATTGCAAAACCAGCAACAAAAGGTATCGATAACGGAAAAGTTCACTTTAGGCATCACGAGGTTGTGGGTGCAAGAATGACAAAAGAAATACTATCAAAACTAAAATATCCAAAAAAATTGATTTCGTCAGTTGCTTTATTAGTAGAAAATCATTTAAGACCTCATACTTACAAAATGGGTTGGACTGACTCAGCAGTAAGAAGATATATTATTGATGCTGGAGATGTTCTTGATGAACTAAATGAATTGGTGAGATGCGATGTTACAACTAAAAATAATGAAAAAGCTGAAACAATATATAAATATCTTGATGATTTAGAAAAAAGAATAAAAGAAGTTAAAGAAAAAGAAGAACTTAAGAAGTTGAGACCTCCAGTGGATGGAAATGAAATTATGAAAATTTTAAAAATTGAACCAGGACCATCTTTAGGAAAAATTATGGAATCGTTGTATGAACAAAGAATTAATGAAGGTGAAGTATCAAAAGAGGAAGCAATCAAATTAGCCAAAGAAGTTTATAAAAAACTTTAATTGTATAAATATCCAAAATGATGTATATTTATACAAATGTCAAAATCAACTTTACAAAGACAAAAATTAATTGCTGATTTAATTGAAGAAGGAAAAATTACTTCCCAGAATCAATTAAAAGGAATATTGAAAAAACAAGGTATCTCAATTACTCAAGCTACCCTCTCTAGAGATCTAACAGAAATTGGAGCAAGTAAAAAAAGAGATTCAAATAATAATTTGAAATATATTCTTCCAAAAGACGATGTAAATAATGCTCAAAAATCAATTGCAAAAAAAGCTTTAAGAGATTTTGTTTTAAGTGTCGAATCAGTTTCTAACCAGGTAATTATAAAAACAACAACTGCCGCTGCTCAAGTTGTTGCCGAAGCTATAGATAATCTATATGTTGATGGTATAGCTGCTTCTATTGCAGGTGATAATGTTGTGTTAATCATTTCTTATGGAAAAAAAGAGGCAATTTTAATTTCAAAATTACTTGATTCTTATTTGATATAAAAATCTACTAGCAATTTTCTACCCATCTACATTATCCTTATTTGAATGATGGAATTATCTAAATTTAATAGAGAAAACCTTTCAAAAAAAATAACTGAAGGCGCTGTTCTCTTACATGGAAATAATACTGTTTATAGAAACAATGATGTTGCTTTCGATTTCAGGCAAGATTCAAACTTTCATTACCTAACAGCTTGGCCTGAGCCATTTGCACATGCAATAATCACCATTAAAGATAAACAACCTGATCTTTATTTGTTTGTTCAGGATAGAAATGTTGAAATGGAAACCTGGGATGGAAAAAGATTTGGACCAGAGGGTGCAAAAAAATATTTTGGCGCAACAGAGGCATTCACTTATGATGATTATGAAAAAATAGCCCCTAAATTACTTTCGGGAATACAAGATATTTATTGCGACTATTCAAATGAGATTTTTGAAAAATATGATAAAAAAATAATAAATCAGGCAACACCATACGACCAAAGAGGAGCTAGTTTCAGTGATGCATCAATAAGACCACTTTCTCCAATACTTTCTGAGCTTCGACTTATAAAAAATGAAGATGAAATTAATTATTTGAAAAAAGCTTGTGAAATTACAGTTGAAGGACACAAAGTGGCAATGCAGTACGCTCAAAAAGATATGTTTGAGTACCAAATTGAAGCCGAAATGGAAAAAACATTTTATGATCTAGGTGCTGAAAGACTTGGCTACCCCTCAATTGTTGCATCTGGAGATAACGCTTGCATTCTTCATTACTCAACAAACAGGGAAAAAGTAGACAATAGCGGTTTAGTTTTAATTGATGCTGGAGCAGAATATAACATGTATTCTTCGGATGTAACTAGAACATTTCCAATAAATGGAAAATTTTCTGCTCCACAAAAAGATGTTTATCAAGAGGTACTGAAAGCTCAAACCCTTGGGATTAATAGTGTCAACACCAAAAATACTATGTCTGATATACATAAATTAACAGTGTCATCAATTTCTCAATCATTGGTTGATTTAGGACTGGTCCCAATGGGGGTTGATGAAACAATTTCTATGATGCATTATTTCGAATTTTTTATGCATGGAACAGGTCACTGGTTAGGTTTAGACGTTCACGATGCAGGAAGTGTAGAAGAAAACAATAAGCCAAGAAAATTAATGCCAGGTATGGTTACCACAGTTGAGCCGGGTATCTATATAAGACCAAACAAACCCGAAATCGAGTTTAAATTACTTGAAAGAGACCCAAAAGAAATAAGAGAAAGAAGAAAGCTTCTTGGTATGGAAAAAGCGACAAAATTAGAAAATGAAGAAATTAAAGATGCCAAATCTATAAAGCACAAAATCCCAAAAGACCTTCTTGGAATCGGGATCCGTATTGAAGACGATATTGTCTGTACTGATGATGAGCCAATTAATTTGACTGAGGAAGCACCAAAATCTATAGAAGACGTTGAAGCAATTTGTAGTTAATTATGGTCACTCCTAGATTTGTCTACTCTGTATATGAAAATAGACTTCAAAACAAAATAAAAAACGAAAACCTTCCACAACACATTGGCCTAATTCATGATGGACATAGACGTTACGCAAGAAGGGAAAACCTCCTTACTTATGAAGTTTCTTATAGAATTGGAATGGTCCGATTTAAAGAGTGTTTAGCCTGGTGTGATGAGCTTGGAATAAATCATGTTACAAGTTGGTTACTTTCCAAAGAGAACTTATCAAGACCTGAGGAGGAATTAAATTCTTACTATCTTGTTTTAAATGAACTATTTCAAGAATTACTTATAGATGACTTAGTTGATAATTTTAAAATAAATTTTGTAGGAAGCATTGATTTACTTCCTGAATATCTTCAAAACTCAATTAAACAATTGCAAGAAATCAGAGGTGGAGGTGAAAAAATCCTTACAATTGCTTTGGGCTACGGTGGGAGGCAGGAGATAGTTGATGCCATAAAGAGCTTACTTAAAGAAAATAAAGAATTAGAAATAGATGATTTAATAAAGAGCATTAATGATGAACAAATAAGAGACCATTTGTACTCTCCTGACTCACCAGATATTGATTTGATAATTAGAACTAGCGGTGAATCAAGACTGTCTGGATTTTTACTATGGCAAAGTGCTTATTCTGAAGTTGTATTCCAAGATGTTTATTGGCCTGAATTCAGGAAGATTGATTTCTTAAGGTGTCTTAGAGAATATGTTCAGCGGGATAGAAGATTTGGTAAATGAAGATAAGGAACCCAGATAATCTTCTAAAAACTGGTTTATTTTTTTTGCTTTTATTTTTTGTTTTCGGGATTATTTATCAAGTACTTGGTGGAGGTGAATGCATAGAACAAGAGGGAATCAACGGTTGCGTTGTACAGGATAATTTAGGGCTACCACTATCAATGATCTCTTTACTCTTATCAAGTCTATGTTTTTTTATTTTTACTATTAAAAAATTATTTAGATACCGTCAAAACAGTTAATATTGTTTGATATGGAAATTCTCAACACTATAGAATCAATTAATTTCACCATGCTATTTATTTTGTTTATAGGGTTGAAATTTACTATTGAGACATATTTAAAATATCGAAACATAAACTCTATAAAACAAAACGAAGGAAGAGTTCCAAAAAGATTTGAAAATATTGTTAACAGTGAGGAATATAAAAAATCTACAGACTACAACCTTGATAGGTTAAAGTTTCAGATCCTTGTTTCTTTTGTAAGTATATTTATCCTCTTACTTCTAACCCTTGGGGGATTGCTTAGTTGGTTAACTCAAATTGTTCTCGGAATAACTTCATCAAACATACTAGGTGCTATTCTTCTTGGTTTTTTTATTATTATTATTTCAGAAATACTCGAAATCCCATTAGCTATATATTCAACTTTTGTCATTGAGGAAAAATATGGCTTTAATAAGACAACCAAAAAAACTTTTATGACAGATATTTTTAAAAATCTGATTATCTCATCTGTAATATCTTGTTCAATTTATGCTGTCGTGATTGGAATAATCGAAAACTTAGGAAGTAATTGGTGGATATTTGCTTTTGGTGCAGTATTTTCAATACAGTTGATTATTTTCTTTCTTTATCCAGTACTTATAATGCCTTTATTTAATAAATTTGAGCCTCTTGATGATGAGCAATTTAAAAAACCAATAGAAAAACTTTTAGAGAAAGTGAAATTTAAAGCAAAAGGTCTTTTTGTTATGAACGCTAGCTTACGAAGCTCACACGGCAATGCTTTTTTTACTGGCTTTGGCAACAATAAGAGAATAGTTTTTTATGACACATTACTAGAAACAATCACACCTGATGAAATGGAAGCAATATTAGGTCATGAGTTAGGCCACTATAAACTTGGACATATTAGAAAGTCACTTATTAGCTCATTAGTTTTTGGCTTCATTGGTTTTTATATTTTAAGCGAAGTTTTTAAATCAGAAAACTTTTTTGTATCTCATGGGTTAAATGACATTACTTTATATTCCAAATTTATTCTTTTCTACCTTGTTGCCGGGACGTATACTTTTTTTACTCGACCAATTACTTCTTATCTATCAAGACGAAGAGAATTTGCAGCAGATGATTTTTCTTTTAAATTTACTGATGGAAAGTATATGATTTCAGGCTTATTGAAGTTAAGTAAAGACAATGCTTCTAATTTAACTCCTGATCCTTTGTACAGTTCTTATTACTACTCCCATCCTCCAATTGCTGAAAGAGTAGCCAGTATAGAAAATAAGTTAAAATAGATATATGAGTACAGCGGATGAAATCAAAAAGTTAAACGATCTACTTAAAGACAGAGTCATAACCCAAGAAGAATTTGATTTACAAAAAGAGAAATTATTAAATTCTTCTACAACAACAAGCACAACAGACTGGCTAACTTTATTTCTACTAACCTTTTTTGTTGGTGTTCTAGGTGTCCATAGATTTTATGTCGGAAAAATAGGTACAGGGTTTCTTATGTTGCTTACTCTTGGGGGACTAGGAGTATGGTTCCTAGTTGATTTAATTCTTGTTGTCACAGGGCAATTTACCAATAAAGATGGTCAAAAAATTCCTAGAACCTAGCTATCTAAATTAATCCAGTAAACTCCACCAGCTCTTGTTCCAGCATATAAGATTCTATTTTCTTCTGATAGTTCAAGAGAGAAAACACCGAGGTGATTTAAGCCTGAATTAAACTCTTCCCATGTTGTTCCACCATCGGTACTTTTGTAAACTCCAAAATCACCTAAGACACCCCTGCTTTCTGATAGTCTGAAATAATCTACAGTCCCCATATAAACATTGTTGCTATCTTGTGGATCAACAATTATGTCACCAACTCCAAACGATGCAGTAGGAATTAATTTTTTCCAGTTTTCTCCTCCATTTATGCTTTTATATATTCCATCATCATCAGTCCCAAGATAGAGTACATCGGAGTCATTAGGGTCAACTGCCAACACATTAGTTTCTAAACTGTTTAGTCCATTATTAATTTGAGTCCAGTTGTTGCCACGATCAGTACTTTTAAACACCCCTGCTCCATCACCAACTTTGTCTGTATATTCTGTCTCTCCCTGTGTTGTTGCATAAAAGACATTACTGTTGTTTGGATCAATAATTAATTTACTTACATGAACATCTCTTACAAAACCATCATCAGAATTTCTCCAAGATTCTCCGTTATCTTCTGATCCAGTTAATCCCACACCTTCTTTTGCGTATTGATCTCCACCACTACCTACAAGAACTTTGAAAGGTGCTTCTTTCTCTACAACGATTCCGTGATAATGACAATTTCCACCTGCATCTTCATCATCACAAAGATCCGAATCTCCAATAAGCTCCCAAGATTTTCCAGCATTTGTTGATTTATAAACCCCTCCATTAGTTGTTGTAAATAAGGTGTCAGCATCTTCTGGGTGGGTTGCTAATTGCATACCATACCAATTTTTTATGCCAAAAGAAGCAAAAACCCAGTTTTTACCTCCATCAGTACTCTTAAAAATTCCTAAATTGTAAGTTGTTGCATACATAGTTCCATCCAAAGAAGTAACTAGATCTACAACTTCAGAACCTACAAAACCTGTATTTGTTTCGATCCAAGTTTTACCATTGTCGTAAGTTCTGTAAACACCTTGGAGACCTGCCATAAATACCTCAGATTCACTTTCACCAAACGTTATTATTTCCACACCAACATCGGGAATAACAGGGTGTTCTTTTGTGTCTAAGAAGACATCAGATGAAATTCCAGCATCTTTACTTATAAATGTTTCTCTTCCAAAAACTGAGTAAATTTCTGAATCATTATATTCATTTATATACACCCCACCTTCTGATGGGTCTCCGGTAACTTCTTCAAGTAATTTCCAGCTTTCACCTCCATCAGTACTTTTATAAATACCTGGACAATATTTGGATACACTTTCTTCATAATCAGGGTCATCATTATCTACATCTGAACAATCTGAAAATGTATAAAGTCCAATTCTTGCATAAATTATGTTTGGATTGTTTGGATGAATTGCTAAACCTTTAATATCTGATCTATGGAAAGTGTCACTTAAAGACTCCCAAGACGAGCCCCGATCATTACTTTTTAACAGTAAATTACTTGTACCAACAAATATATGGTCATCATCAGATGGACTTACATAGAGAACTCTCACTTTATCTATGTCTTCTTCCTCTAATTCTTGTCCTTCTTCTAATTCGATTTCTTTAAAAACTCCTTTTGGGATAGATGACGATTTTATCCATGAGGTTCCAAAATCATTAGATATAAATATTGCTGAATTTTTTTCAGGAGTACAATCGTCCTCATCTTCTTCGTCTTCACAGTCTTCTCCATTTGGAAAATGTCTTCCTGCTACATATAAAGTAGAGGTATTTTGAGAACCTATAGTTATAGCTGAATATTGTGAACCATCTATTTTTGCCTCGTCCCATGTTTTTCCACCATCTTTAGAAACAAAAACACCAGAATCCGAATTACTTGTAGCTTCGGTGTAAAAAGCTATCTGATTAGAGTTTGATGCATTAACTACAACCCCACCCATGTTTCCACTTATTGTTTTTTTCAACTCCCAGATAAATGTTTTACTGTCCACTAAATAAAGATTGCTATCTGAGAGTCCAGAATTGTCTGTTGTAGTCACCCAGTACCCATCCGAACTTTTAAAAATACTTGTAATTGTTCCACCAAAAGGGCCATTTACTTGATTCCATTTAGTAGAACTTAAAGGTGGATCTGGTAAGTCTGGTAATTCTGGAGGTATAAATTCTGTAATATCCATATCATCATTTTCTTCTTCATCACCATCTTCCTCCTCATCAACATCTTCCTCCTCATAATCTACATTTTCTTCATCAGAAGATATCTCAACTAATGCAGGACCAGAGGAATCATCGCTTGAACATGCGGAAAGAATTAATAGAAAAAAAATAAATACGATTAATTTTTTAGTATTTTCTATCATTAATTACGATGTTAGCTTGAAAAAATATGCGCTGCCTGTATATTTCATCCAACACTAAGCACAAATAAAGCCTGAAGTGTTAGTGCAACAGTTATAAATAAAAATATGTATTGTGTTTTATCACTTTGTTGATGACCAAAAAGCTTCACCGCTAGATCATGAGCTAAAACAACACTAAGCATATGGCCTAAAAGGGTAACACCTACTTGAACACTCCAAATAACTATAGGTTCTACAAAGTAGTTAATAGATGGTTCTTGAGCATTAAATAAATTTAAACCAGTCCCAATGGGATCGTTCAATCGAAAAAAGAAAGTTTGAGATTCAAATAGTAACAAAGTTAAATAATGTGTTACGTGATATGCAAAAGCAATAGGTAACATTGTATGTCCAAACAGATTTGATACCTTGTTGAGCTCAAGATCAGACCCTCCAATCTTTATTGCAAAGAAACATGCAAAACGATAAAACAGAATTGTTGCTAGATTCATTAGAAAGAACATCATTGTTGAGAATCCCATATCATTTATTCTTGGTCCGAATTGTTCATACCAGAAAGTGGTTTCTCTCAAACCATCGTAAGTTACGGTACCAATCATTAAAAGTACAAAATACTCAATACCCCTAAGCCTTGCAAGATTTCCAATGTTATCAAGCAATGATCGAAAGTAAGGTCTCGAGTTGAATAGTTTCAACTTACTGTACAAATAATGAAGTAATAGTAATGGATCAACTTCAATTAATGATTTTTTTAAAAAATACCTTAATAAATTTACGCTAATAAAAAGCAATATAAAGACAACCCCAATATTGAGAGGGTTTCCAGGTTTTCTCCACACCAGCTCAAACCAGGTTAGCCCAATAAACAAAACGCAAGCAAAATATACTGATTGAGGTTTATTTGAGGAAACAGTAAAGAGATTTAAAGGATTAAATTTTGCATATATATCTCCAAACAACAGACCAAGAACCGGAACACCAATCCACAAAAACACCCATAACATGAGTGGAGCGATTGATGTTTTGGCTGACTCATTACTAATTGCACCTGGAGCTACAAGCAAAAATAATATTAAAAATCCAAATAACTTCCCAAATAAACTTTGTTTATCGTTAAATATTTCCTCACGCTGGACAATAATTGATTCTTTCCATGAAACCTTTAAATAAACAAAAGTAATTAATACAACTAAAGCTGAAGCATTTAAAATTATGTCGAATGGTATTGGCAAATCACCGACATTTACAACACCATGTCCAATATTTACCGGGATAATATAATCCATCTACTGTTTACAATAAACAGATAATTTTATAAAATTGGAAATAGCAGGGAAATTATTATGTGTGTTATTTGTAACCTAACTACTCAAGGATATGAAACAGCTTATTTAGCTGTTGAAACTGAGGCGTCAGAAAGCATGATTTTACCAGTAGTTAATAGGTTACTAGATTACCACTCTTTTATAGCTATAGACTCTATGTTGATTCAAGCTTCGTTAGTTGGAATTATTCTTTAAATTTTCAAATACAATTTTTACAAAGATCAGTACATTTTCCAAATAGTTCAAGTCTGTGATCTTCAATTATAAAATTAAACTTTTT
>LUMT01000322.1_pt1 | contig 14545 bp, 17 predicted proteins | sample 729741 | NCBI WGS metagenome assembly LUMT01 (sample SAMN03860299, study PRJNA289734) | marine metagenome | biome: seawater column; feature: ocean; material: water; isolation source: Red Sea water column Station 192 - depth 50m | place: Saudi Arabia: Red Sea | collected 2011-10-15 | depth 50 m
TTCTAATGGATGAACCTTGTTCCGCATTGGATCCCATTGCCACGGCTCAGGTAGAAGAGTTAATAGATGAACTTCGACAAAACTTTTGTGTCGTGATTGTGACGCATTCGATGCAGCAAGCAGCCAGAGTAAGTCAACGCACTGCATTTTTTCATTTGGGAAGTTTAGTGGAATTTGGGCAAACTGATAAAATTTTTACAAACCCAGAGGATCCGCGCACAGAAAGCTACATAACCGGTCGGATTGGATAGGAGTTATCAATGCAAAATGGCCAACATATAAGATCGGCATTTGATAAAGCGCTTGAAGGCATTCAAGCTAATATGCTGAAAATGGGTGGACTGGTAGAGGCTAATATTATCAGTGCAGCAAAAGCGTTAGAAGAACGCGACGTAGAACTTGCTGAAAAAGTTCGAGAGCGCGATAGGCAAATTGATAATTTGGAAGAACTTATCAACGACGGGATTTCTCGTTTTATAGCTCAAGAGTCACCTGTTGCAACGGATCTTAGAGTTTTGCTTTCAATACTTAAAGTTTCAAACAATCTAGAGCGAATTGGCGATCATGCCAAGAACACAGCTAAACGGACGCATGTACTCTTGCATTTAAAGGATATTGAAAATTCTCAAGCTGCGCTGCGAAGACTCTCCAAAGATGTCCAACTGATGTTAAAGGATGCTTTGGATGCGTATATTAATAGAGATGCAGATTTAGCTTTAGACGTTATTGCTAGAGATACAGAGGTTGATGAGTTATATAGTGGCCTTTTTCGAGAATTTTTGACTTATATGATGGAGGATCCTAGAAACATTACGGCCTGCATGCACCTCCACTTTATCGCAAAAAATATCGAGCGAATGGGTGATCATGTAACGTCAATTGCAGAACAGGTTGTATATGTTGTTACTGGTGAGATGCCGCCAGAGAAAAGAGAGAAGGCAGATAAAACCTCAATTAATGTTGAGTTGTCGCAGGAACTATAGCATGGCAAGAGCTAGAATACTTGTTGTTGATGATGAAGCTGCTCAGCGTGAAATTATTGTATACAATTTAGAAGCTGCAGGTTTTGAAGTTATGAGTGCAGACAACGGAGAAGATGCTGTATTGATGGTCCAAGAGGAACATCCAAACCTGATAGTACTTGACTGGATGATGCCAAAATTGTCTGGATTAGAAGTTTGCCGGCAGTTACGATCCAATAAAGAGACTAAAGAGATACCAATTATTTTACTCTCAGCGCGATCAGAAGACGTTGATAAAGTCAGGGGTTTGGAAATTGGAGCTGATGATTATGTTTCTAAACCTTTTTCTGTTGTTGAATTAATGGCTCGCATAAATGCCCAGTTGAGGCGCCACAGTGCAGCTTTAGCCGGTGAAAAATTAACTTATATGGATATTGAACTTCATTCAGATACTCACAGAGTTTTCAGAAATGGTACTGAAATTAAGCTTGGGCCAACAGAATTTAGATTATTAAGTTTTTTTATGGAGAGGCCCGGCCGAGTTAGGAGTAGAGAACAGCTTTTAGACCATGTATGGGGTAGGGAGATATATGTTGAAAGCAGAACAGTTGATGTTCATGTAGGGAGGCTCCGAAAGGCTTTAACTAAAAATGGTGGAGATGATCCAATTCGCACAGTGCGTGGGTCTGGCTACTCAATTGGCTAGTAAATAAAAATTTTCTAGAAACACAATCTGCTTTTGTAATAAAATTTTTACATTTTTCGTATTTTATAATCCCAGTTTGTTTTTGGGATTATGATGAATTATTTAATAAAGATTAGTCATGAGTGCACTTGGCTGGAGATTGAAGCGCGAGTCACATACGATCTGGAAGATATGTTGGGTCAAGCTTTAGTCAAACACTCTCTGTTAAATGAAAATAAAAACACTAGCGTTTGGCTTGCTGAAATTGCTGACTATAACAAGTTTAAAAATATAATGAACTCTCCAGAACAAAAAGCTTTAGATAAAGACATGGGGATCAAGTATCAAGTTTACTCTTTACAAGCTTTAAAAATTTAAACTTTAGGACGCAAGATTTTTGTAGATCCATCTGATGTTACTGTTTTACTAAAATTCCAATCGCAGAGCTAAAAATTTAAATAAAGTTATTTAGCTACACCTTTTACAGCAATAAAAGTTTTAAAAAAACACTCAAATTAAAAGCTCGCTGACCTACTTGCGTACTTCTCCAAAAGACTAAACTTTGGAGTAAAGCCGGCTCCTGGTTCCATTGGAGCGTTAATTTTTCCTGGCCCGCTATGCACAATTTCAGGTTCAGAAAAATCTTCGGTGTAGAATCTTTTACTTGGGAAAATATCACAAGGATACGCCATGCTTCCCTTTGTAGCCAAAGCGATGGATGCAGCTTGGCCGGTGGCAGACTCTAACATCCCGCCAACCCAAACGGGTATTTTGTTATCATTGCACAACTCTTGTATTTGTAATGCGTTGGTCAAACCTCCAACCCTACTTGTCTTAATATTTATCCATCTACAGGCTTTAATCTCGATAGCTTTTTTTGCTCGCGCAGGTGAACTTATGCTCTCATCAAGGCAAATGGGCGTCGACAATTCCTTTTGAAGTTTTGCATGATCAATAAGGTCATCATAAGCAAGTGGTTGCTCAACCATTCTCAGGTTTAACTCATCTAATTTCCGAAATAAGTCCAAGTCATCGAGTGTGAAGCCACTATTGCAGTCAATATGCATCACTAGATCAGGAAAAGAATTGCGCACTGCTTTCATCATTTCGAAACTACACTGACGGTTGAATTTGAACTTTACTCTTTTGTAACCTTGGTCAATTGCTTCGCTGGCGCGATCAATTAATTTATCTACATCGGTTTGAACCGGGATGTCTGCCCCAACCTCTATCTCTGGGTTGCTGCCTCCAATAAGCTTCCAAAGGGGTGTTTGTTTTTTCTTGGCATTCAAATCCCACCAGGCAGCATCAAAAGCTGATTTTGCAAACTCGTTTCCTTTAAACTGAGCAAAGAGATTGGTCAGTTGATCTGCTGAGTTAATGGTTTGGTTGATAATTTTTGGGCCTAAGCCATCCCGTGCTAATAAAAAAGCCCCAGCCGTATATTCGCTATTGTAAAAAGGCAAGGGAGCAGGCGCACACTCTCCCCAACCAATAATGTCGTCGCTTTCAAGTCCAACAAAAAGACTTTCAATATCGGCCTGGTTTCCATAGGCGGTCACCCAGGGTTCAGTAAGCGGCATGGCGACGTGATATAGATGTATTTTATTTATTTTCATTTTGCTTATGATCGTCTCTTTAAAACGTAAAAGCAATCTTTGCAGAAAAAAATGTTGGTTTAATTCAAAAAAAACAGTCTTAAAAAACATGAAAAAATTTGAGGTGGAAAAGCCTTACACTGTACTTGAGAATCGATGTACTGGAGAAAGGCTTTTCCGTGCGCGCGTTGTTTTTTAACTATAAATTTGTAACGTTTTTACGACAAATTATGGTTCAAAATGAGGAATTTTTTCACAATTTTTTCATTTTTTTTTTACACTAATTTTACATTAAGCATCGACACCTAGGGTGAATAAAGGATGGTCGGTTATGCTAAATTTATCAAAGGTCACTAAAATCTTTGGCAATACAACAGCTGTGTCTTCGGTTTCAATAAACATAGATCGGCCGATGATGGTCGGGATAATAGGTGCTTCCGGAGCAGGAAAATCGACCCTGTTGAGAGTCGTTAATCGACTAGAAAATTTGACATCTGGATCGATTGAATTTGAAGGTCGGCAAGTTTCTGTGTTGCGAGGAAATGATAAACGTCAGTGGCAATCAGATTGTGCCATGATATTTCAACAGTTTAACCTTGTTCCGAGAATGGATGTTGTCAGCAATGTACTGCATGGAACATTAAATAATCGTTCTACTTTAGCGACGCTTTTCAATGTTTTTCCTAAATCTGACATTTATAGAGCCATAGATATATTGGATCGATTGGGAGTGGCAGAGCACTCAACAAAAAGAGCTGAAGCTTTGTCAGGTGGTCAACAGCAAAGAGTAGCTATTGCAAGGGCGCTTATGCAAGAGCCAAAATTAATATTAGCTGATGAGCCAATTGCTTCTCTTGATCCTATGAACGCTCAAATTGTTATGGAGACATTGCGAAAAATCCATGATGAGGATGGAAAAACAGTAATTTCTAATCTTCATACCTTGGATACTGCCCGGAAGTACTGTGACAGGATTATCGGAATGCGAAAGGGAAGGGTAGTTTTCGACGGCACGCCATCCCAGTTAACCACTGGAATTGCAAGAGACATTTACGGAGCCGGGAACGAGTTTTCGGAAAGTGCAACCTCAACAGAGATAAGAGAGAAAATAGCTGTTCCTGCCTAGAGTTCATCAGTCTTTCCCATGGTGGGATCGACAAAATTTATGGAGATAGAAAAGATGAAAAAACTAATAGCTGCCGCATTAGCTACGACTGCGTTAACCACTTCGGCATTTGCAGGTGGTCACAGCATTTCGGAGTTTCGCATAGGGATCCTTGGAGGAGAAAATGCACAAGACAGAATGAATAATAATGAGTGCCTGAGAGCAAAGACAGAAGACCTTTTAGGTGTTGAAACAAAGTTATTTGCACCGGCAGATTACAATGGTGTGATCCAAGGCCTACTGGGTGGAACTATAGACTTAGCTTGGCTGGGTGCATCCGGATACGCAAAGACATACCTTTCAGATCCTGAGGCTGTTGAGCCAGTTCTAGTAAAAGTTAACGTTGACGGTGGCTATGGCTACTACTCAGTAGGCTTTGCTAGAAAAGACAGTGGAATAACTTCCCTTGAGAGTATGAAGGGCAAAAAGTTTGGTTTTGGTGATCCTAATTCTACATCTGGTTACTTGATACCATCAATCGAAATCCCTCAAGCGACAGGTTCTACAATGGAGTCTGGTGATTACTTTGGCGAAGTTGTCTTTACTGGTGGGCATGAACAAACCATCGTGGCTGTTAATAACGGCGACGTGGATGGTGGTGTGACTTGGGCTGATGGGCTAGGCGAATGGGAAGATGGTTATAACTCAGGGGCTCTAAGAAGAGCGGTTGATGCTGGCCTTGTTGACATGAACGACCTAACTCAGATTTGGCAATCGGCTCCCATTCCTGAGGGTCCAATCGTTCTTAGAAAAGCGTTGCCTGAAGATGTAAAAGTAAAAATGACAGCTCTTATGGCGTCACTTCCGGCGATGGATTACGATTGCTACTATGGTGTAGCTGCTGGCGACTCAAAAGGATTTATGCCGATTGGGCATGATGCGTATAAAGTGATCATTGAAGCTAGAAAACTTAAGTCAAAATAAGAATTATTGAATTGACGGCCTTAGTTAATAAGGCCGTCAATTTTTTGGGGTAATTAATGAATTCTAAATCAATAAACCAAATTCAAAATAAATATTTTGATGAAGTTCGGCGAAAGCGAACTTATTCGACTATTTTTTTTATGATCTTTTTTCTGCTTATGGTCAGCGGTTTTATAGTCGCAGATGATCGTAATGCCGGAGGTTTTTGGGATGGTTTGGATAAAATCTTTGATTTTCCTGCTGAAGTTGTAAATGAGGCCGTTGAAAAAGTTAGTGGGCTACCTGCTTTATTGGTAAAATTCATGCCTTCTCTAATTGAAACGATCAATATAGCTTTGGTCTCGACCCTTGTTGGTGCTCTGTTGGGCGCAATTTTGTCTCTAGCTGCCACCCGGGGATTTGCACAATGGCCTCAATTGATACCACTTTGGCGGCGCATTCTTGACGTAATGAGGGCAATGCCAGAGATTGTCATTGCATTAATTTTGATATTTGTTCTTGGTGGTGGACCGATCCCCGCTATGATAGCAATTTCCTTCCACACTGTTGGAGCCTTGGGAAAATTATTCTCAGAAGTAAACGAAAATGCATCGATAAAACCTGTTGATGGTTTGGCTTCAGTTGGTGCAAATTGGTGGCAAAAAATGATGTTGGGTGTCGTGCCACAAGTTGCCCCAAATTACTTAAGCTACGCTCTTTTAAGGTTTGAAATAAATATCAGAGCGTCTGCTATCTTAGGCTTCGTAGGTGCTGGTGGTATCGGTTACGATCTAAAAAACTCAATGTCTTGGGGTAAGGGCCGATATGATGAAGCAGCTGCTATTTTCATACTTCTTTTTTTAACAATCGTAGTTGTTGATCAGATTTCAAGTTATTACAGGAATAAGCTTACTTATGGAGTAGCTGAAGAGGTGACAACATGAGTGAACTTGTACTACCCAATATAAAGGCTCAAATAGACCAGCTGTACCTAAGAAAGCGTTTTGTTTCTTTTGGAATTCCCTCGATAATAGTTTTGTACTTAATTTACATTATTATAACTTTTGACGTTATCAATGTTGCAAAATCAGCTTCAGCGACGAACGCGCGTACTTTGATTGGTGATAGCTACAGTTACAAGACGCATGTCCGGAGGGATAATAGAAGTAGTGATATTTCAATTAAAATTGAAGGCGAAAAAAAAGGAGCTTACCCCGAAGGTATGACACCTCAGTGGGTAAACTTTACAAGTTTGGGAGCAAATGTTGACTTAGGTGGCGGTCATGTAATTATATTTGATGATGGCTTTGTAACCTATGATATTCCAAACTATGGGCAAGTTTGGGCTAAGCCATCGAGACGGGGGGTGGAGACGCGCCTTCCCGAAGGTGAATTTCCAGGACAAATTAATGCATCAAAGAACCGAGTTGCCATCACGACCGATCATGGGCGCCTAACTATAACGAGAAATAATACAGAAGTTTTTAAGTACCATTTTGGTTGGGAGCTATTCTTTTTTACTTTGGACAGCCCCTACTATGGTAAATCCATAAGTCAAATCATTGATGCTGCCTTCAAAGGTGAAGCAGGTGAAATTTTCAGTGATTTTTGGAACAATAAAATGTGGCGACATGCTGATGTGGCTTGGTCGATTGTTGAAACAATCTTAATGGCTTTTCTGGGCAGCTTTGGAGCAGCAATCCTAGCGCTTCCACTAGCTTTTATAGCTGCAAAAAATTTCACCCCACTTTCTTCCGTTCGTTTTGTAATGCGAAGGTTCTTTGATTTTGTGCGAGGCGTCGATGCTTTGATTTGGACAATTTTACTAGCCAGGGCATTTGGCCCAGGCCCTTTAACCGGTGCTCTCGCGATTCTAATTACAGATACTGGAAGCTTTGGAAAGATGTTTTCGGAAGCCCTAGAAAATATTGATGAGAAACAAGTTGAGGGGGTTAAGTCTACAGGGGCATCTCCGGTGCAGAGGTACCGTTTTGGAGTATTACCACAAGTTTTCCCAGTGTTGCTTTCGCAAGTTCTTTATTATTTTGAATCAAATACTCGCAGCGCGACAATCATTGGCGCAATCACTGGCGGTGGCATAGGTCTAATGTTAACTCAAGCAATGATAACTCAAAAAGATTGGGAAGAAGTTACGTACTACATAATTTTAATTATACTGATGGTTATGTTAATGGACTGGATTTCAGGCAAACTGCGGAGCCGTTTGATCAAGGGTGGAGCAAGTTACGAGCTTTGATATGGCAAGACTAAAAGAAGAGCGCCCATATTTCCATGACCAAGTTGAGCATTTAAATTCCACGTTTGGGAAGTACTGTGAAGTAGGCAAAGGTTCTAGGCTTACGAATGTTGGATTTGGAGATTACAGTTATTGTGACCGGTATGCTGATTTATCAAATGCACAGATAGGAAAATTCTCAAATATAGCGAGCTATGTTAGAGTCGGAGCGTCCGACCATCCACTAAACCGAGCTAGCTTGCACCACTTTTTGTATAGATCAGACGACTATTGGGATAATGCCAGTAGAGACGAAAATTGGTTTGCAATCCGTGAGGCTCGGACTGCATTTATTGGCCATGACACCTGGATAGGTCATAATGCGCAAGTCAAACCGGAGGTTGAAATTGGCCATGGGGCAGTTGTTGCTTCTGGAGCAATTGTTACAAAGGACGTCTCACCTTACTCAATAGTCGCGGGTGTGCCTGCTAAACCAGTGCGCCAAAGAGTTTCGTTAGAATTAATTGACCGTTTAATTGAGCTGGCATGGTGGGATTGGTCACACTCTAAGCTAAAAGCTTCCCTGCATGACTTTAGAAACCTTTCCGTAGAAGAGTTTTTAGAAAAGTATTGTTAATTCTAAGCTGCGGAAACTATTTCTGTTCTCGATAGCTGCCCAAAAATGCGTTCCGCGACACTACCCGACGCAAAAGCTATCTTGCCTCGGCAGATCGTCGCTTCAACTTCAAAGTTAAGCTTGTTTACTATAACAAGGTCAGCCCTGTTACCGATATTCAATTCACCTAATCCATCAAGCCCCATGATTTTAGCAGGATTTTTAGATATTAAGATCCAAGCATCTGCCAGCGAAATAATACCTTCGTCAAAAAGCTTGAAAGCAGATTGTTTGAGCGAAGGGTAGTAATAATCTGATACAAGCGCTGTGCACAGACCTGCTTCGATTAATTCAAGCGCTGCTACGTTCCCTGACTGAGAGCCGCCGCGAACGACGTTGGGAGCGCCCATAAGAACTGGCTCATTTAATTTTTTGGCCATTTTAGCGGCCTCGATGCTAGTCGGGAACTCACAAATTTTGGCACCTAAAAAAGAAAACTTTTTCCGTGTTATTGCATCGCTGTCATCGTGAGAACCATATCTTATATTTTCTTTATCAAAAAATTTAGAAAGTCGAATTAGATATTCAGCAACGTCGTGCTTTTGTGAATTAGCCAAGCTAATCGCTCTCAAATGGGAGTCCAGGTTTGTGCCGCTGTTAATAGCCCAAGCGTTTAATTGATCAATATTAGTCTCAGCATATTCTAAGGCATCCTTGAGGTGATCATTAAAAACTACGTAATTAACACCATAGGTTTTTAGAAAGTCTATTAGTTTTCTATAGGTATCTGTCGTGTGGGTTTCACATCTTATTTGAATTCTAATATCTGTATTAGAACGCTCATTGTAATTGGTAAGCGCTTCTGCAAATCGAAATGCCGCTTCAGGGCTCCTTCGACCGCCTTCCCAAGACCAATTAAGAGCCATCCATCCAGTAGTTATTCCATTTGCGGCTAGATCTTTATCGATGGCATTTAGGGCTAATTCAGTGTCAAATCTAGCAGATGGTCTAGGTGCGATGTGTTTCTCAAAAGCATCGCCATGGAGGTCAATTATTCCGGGCAACAGGTAATAACCCGTCAAATCGACTTCAATGCAATTTTTTTGAGATATATAGCCGTCCTCTATGGATATAGCTTCATCGCGGAGCTCTCCCTCTAAAAGCGTAGTTCCATTGACTAGTTTGATATCCATTAAAATGCTTCTCTAATTTTATGAAACGGATTAATGACAATTTGTATCAAATTTGTGACGGATTTAGGTGTAATTCAAATTAACGACAGATCCAGAAAAATAAGCTATTCCAAATTCAATAGGGTTTCCATTGAGGTCGGTATTTACGCTCTCAGTACGCAATAATGGATCACCCGGTTTTATTCTCAAATGATTAGACTGAACTGCGTCAGCCAGAACTGCTTTTACAGCTGTTGAGTGACGTTTATAGTCAGTTACTCCACATTTACTCAAAGCAATTGTAACTGAGCTATGTTCTTTTATTGCATCTTCAATATTGGGAAATTTGCCCAAGCAAAATACTGACGAAAAAAGACCGACAGGTGTGAGGTCGGCAAATGATATCCCCTCATAGTGCAGCACCTTACTTCCAGTTTTTATTTTTAATGCGGCTGCTTCCTTTTTTGTGCAAAGACGACTTTGTAATATAAGTTTTTTTCTTGATGGGGTTCGCCCAGCGTCTTTAATATTTTGGCTAAATCTTGTTCTGTCGCCGAGTTTATAATTTGTCGGCTTGTCTGAAACAAATACACCACTCCCCCGTTTTGACCAAGTGACTCCCTCACTACATAAAAAAGAGAGAGCTTGCCTGACTGTATGCCTGTTTACGCCAAAACGCTGCGAGAGCTTGGCTTCAGTTGGTAGTTTTGCTCCAATTGGAATTTGGGCAGATTTTATTTCCTCAGTGAGAACATTCGCTATGTTTTTCCATAGTGGCAATTTTGACATTGTTACAAAAACTTCACTTTTATCCTTTTTCAGTAGTAGTTAATGTTAGTTAAGATTTGTCTAGTTGTATAGTAAGAAGTTTAAATGATAGAAGACAGAAAGAATTGGCTTTCGATTTTAGCTAAAGCAAAGACAAAAGATTTGGATGAATGCTGGCGCAAGGTCAAAAATTTACCGGATTACAAATTGCTGAGAGCTCCTGAAATAGGTGGGGTTATGGTGCAAGGTAGATTGGGCGCGACGGGTGACCCATTCAATCTTGGTGAAATGACGGTAACACGGTGTTCTGTTCAGCTTGAGACTGGAGAGATTGGGCATGGATATATCCAAGGCAGAGAAAAAGAGGCGTCCAAAAAAGTTGCTGTCCTTGACGCCATAATGCAAGGAACTCGTCGGCATGAGGTTGAGTCATTAGTAATTGCTCCGCTCACAAAGCTTTACCATCAAGAAAAAGAGGCGAACTCAAAAAAGGCAGCAGCTACCAAAGTAGAATTTTTTACTATGGCGCGAGGAGAGAGTGAATGAGCAATAGCAACATCTCTAATGGTTTTGCATCTCCATCAGAAGATGGAGCAAGGGCTTTTCGGGCTATTATGATAGCTATGGCCAGGCCAGGAAAAATATTAGACTTAGATTTTCTAGTGCCCCCTGAACCTTTGTCGCCAGCCGCTGGAACAGTTTTATTGACTTTATGTGACCCAGATACGCCAGTAAAACTATTAAGTACTGTTTCCAACAAAGAAGTAAAAGACTGGTTGGCTTTTCAAACTGGAGCAGTAACAACCGAGGCTCATCTTGCTAGTTTTGTAATCGGTTCATGGTCAGAATTTAACCCAATTAATCAATTCAAAAAGGGCAATTCAAAATATCCAGACAGATCGGCTACTCTAATCGTGGAATGTGATGATCTAAAAGACTCAGGCATGGCCCTCAGAGGGCCCGGCATTGAAACAGTCAGTTATTTATCACTGCCGGAAATAGAAGCTTTCCAGCAAAATAATGCACAATTCCCATTGGGAGTAGATTTTATATTTTGTGCTGGATCAAAAATAGCAGCCCTTCCTCGTAGTACAAAAGTGACAAAGGACTAAAATATGTATGTTGCAGTAAAAGGCGGCGAGAAAGCTATAGATAATGCTCATCTTTGGCTAGCCGAAGAAAGAAGGGGGGATGTATCTGTTTCAGAGTTAAGTCTGAAGCAAATAACTGAACAGCTTGGTCTCGCTGTTAATAGAGTAATGGCTGAAGGCTCTTTATATGATCGTGAGCTTGCTGCTCTAGCAATAAAACAGTCCCGCGGTGATTTAATTGAAGCAATATTTTTGTTACGCGCTTACCGTACTACGTTACCCAGGTTTGGCACGACAAAACCAATTAATACAAATAATATGTCTTGTTTGCGGCGCATTTCTGCAACCTTCAAAGATGCGCCAGGAGGCCAGATCTTAGGACCAACCTTTGACTATACTCATAGGTTACTGGACTTTAAATTGGAAGCTGATGGAGAAAACCTGACGGCGCAGCAAGCAGAATCTGCACTCGATAACGAAATTCCTCATATTACAAATTACCTTAACAAAGAGGGATTGATTAAAGAGGAGGAGTTGACTGGGTCTGAACCTCAGGACTTAACCCGGGAACCTTTAGAGATCCCAGCTAAAAGGCCATTAAGATTGCAGTCTTTAGCTCGAGGAGATGAGGGTTTTGTTCTGGGAATGGCCTATTCTACTCAGCGTGGGTATGCCCGCAACCATGCATTCGTTGGCGAATTACGCGTTGGAATGGTGTCGGTAGAAATGGAAATTCCAGAGTTAGGGTTTTCCATTGAAATTGGGGAGATTGAAGTCACAGAGTGCGAAACTGTAAACCAGTTTCATGGATCAAAAACTGAGCCACCACAATTTACGAGAGGTTATGGCTTGGTCATGGGGCACTCTGAGAGAAAAGCTATATCTATGGCTTTGGTTGATAGGGCTCTTTGCTGGAAAGAGTTAGGTGAAGATGACCTAGGGGCGCCAGTTCAAGATGAGGAGTTTGTTCTTTACCATGCGGATAACATTCAAGCGACAGGGTTCTTAGAACATATCAAACTTCCACATTATGTAGATTTTCAATCTGAACTTGAGCTTATCCGCAAGCTGCGAAGAGAGGCTGATGAGAGAAATGATACTCAGGAGGCTGCCGAATGAGTGACTATAATTTTGCTTATTTAGATGAACAAACTAAGCGAATGATTCGGCGAGCTATACTTAAGGGTTTAGCAATTCCAGGTTATCAAGTTCCTTTTGCAAGTCGCGAAATGCCCATGCCTTATGGTTGGGGCACGGGTGGTGTTCAGGTTTCCGCTGCGACCTTAACTCCTGAAGACACACTTAAAGTTATAGACCAGGGAGCCGATGATACTACAAACGCCATTTCAATAAGAAAGTTCTTTGAAAAAACTTCGAAAATCGCAACAACAGAAAAAACATCAAGTGCTTCCGTCATACAGACCCGTCATCGTATCCCTGAGGAACAGTTAACAGAAGATCAGATTTTGGTTTACCAGGTTCCAATTCCAGAACCCCTGCGCTTCTTGGAGCCTTCTGAAGTTGAGACGCGAAAGATGCATGCACTAGAGGAATATGGATTAATGCATGTAAAGCTTTACGAAGATATAAGCAGGCATGGGGCTATTGCTACCTCTTATGCCTACCCAGTTAAGGTTGAGGATCGTTACGTAATGGATCCATCCCCAATACCAAAATTTGATAATCCAAAGATGGAAATGGCTGCTATTCAACTATTTGGGGCAGGGCGGGAACAGCGCATTTATGCATTGCCTCCCTACACTAAGGTTGTGAGTTTGGACTTTGATGATTTCCCCTTTGAACCATCGAAAGCTGATTATTGCTGCGATCTATGTGGTTCTGAAAATAGCTACCTTGATGAAGTAATTGTTGATGATGAAGGAGGTAGAATTTTTGTTTGCTCAGATACTGATTTCTGTTCATCCCGGCAGGCTATTAATTCGGAGTTAATTTATGAGTGAGCTACTTTTAGATGTAAGAGGTCTTTCCAAATACTACGGTAATCGTATTGGATGTGCTGAAGTTAATTTTGATCTTTGGCCCGGCGAGGTCATGGGAATTGTAGGTGAAAGTGGCTCTGGTAAGTCAACTTTATTAAATTGTTTAGCTGGACAGGCAGAGGCAGACGTTGGCGAGGTATTTTTCAATACACGATCTGAAGGGATGAAAGATACTTTTCGGATGACGGAACCTGAACGGAGAATGTTATCCCGAACAGACTGGGCATTTGTTCACCAAAATGCTCGAGATGGTCTCAGAATGAACGTCAGTGCAGGCGGTAATGTTGGAGAACGCTTGATGGCTGCAGCAGCGATTGCAGATAGCAAGAAATCTTGTCACTGGACCTCGACTAGTTTTTATGGACGAGCCTACTGGTGGATTGGACGTTTCAGTTCAGGCTCGACTTCTTGATTTGATAAAATCATTAGTTCGAGCAATGAATTTGAGTGCAATAATTGTAACTCATGATCTGGCTGTGGTTAGGCTACTGGCAGACAGATTGATGGTAATGAAAGACGGGTATGTGGTTGAGTCTGGTCTAACCGATCAGGTTTTGGATGACCCTCAGCATTCCTATACGCAGCTGCTTGTTAGCTCTGTTTTGCAGGCTTAAGAGGTTTCAAAATGATAAAAGTTGAAAATGTTGGTAAGACTTTCACTTTGTTTAACCAGGAAAATACCTCAATTCCGGTCATAAAAGAGGCTAGTTTTGAGGTGCTCAAAGGTGATTGCGTAGCCTTGGTTGGTAAATCTGGCTCTGGAAAGTCAACTTTGATGCGCATGATATATGGAAATTATCTTACTAATGAGGGTAAAATTTGGGTTGGGGATACAAATATCGTTGGAGCCTCCTCTCGTGCGATTATTAATATACGCCGTCATATACTGGGTTATGTAAGTCAATTTCTGAGAGTGGTTCCAAGGGTCCCAACGAGAGAGGTGGTTGCCGAACCTCTGCTTGCAATTGGTAAGGAAATGGATGAGGCATTTGACATCGCAGAAAAACTTCTTGAGCGTCTGAATATTCCCCCCACACTTTGGGATCTATCTCCAACGACATTTTCTGGCGGTGAGCAGCAACGGGTAAATATAGCTCGTGGTTTTGTGCGCAATTATCCCGCTATTTTATTGGATGAGCCTACTGCTGCAATAAGCGTTAGACAGGTAGCAGAAGTTCTTGAGCTAATTAAACAATTAAAAAATCAAGGAATAGCAGTTGTAATAATAAGTCACAGAATGCCGGACGTTTTTGCTGTTAGTGATAGAATAGCAGTTTTAAGAAGAGGGCAATTAGTTGCTAATAAACTAGCAAGTGAGAGCTCACCTGAAGAAGTAACTGCATTAATAA
>LUMT01000792.1_pt1 | contig 14494 bp, 17 predicted proteins | sample 729741 | NCBI WGS metagenome assembly LUMT01 (sample SAMN03860299, study PRJNA289734) | marine metagenome | biome: seawater column; feature: ocean; material: water; isolation source: Red Sea water column Station 192 - depth 50m | place: Saudi Arabia: Red Sea | collected 2011-10-15 | depth 50 m
ATTTTATTTTTTTACTCTTTTTATGCGGTCAAAGACACTGAGAGTGAATTTGAAAATAAAGATCCTAGACAAATTGTAATTGATGAAGTTTTGGGTCAATCAATGCCTTTGATACTTTTGCTATATTTAAATCAAACCAATCAAATCAATATTGCTATTGAATTTTATTATATCATCTCTTTATTATCATTTAGATTTTTTGATATTTTAAAGCCATTTCCGGTAAGCTATTTCGATAAAAATCATAAAAATTATTTTGGTATAATTATGGATGATATAATGGCTGGTCTTTACTCAATGGTTGTAGTCTATTTAGTTAGTTTCATATTTTAATGAATTTAAAAAAACTACATAAAAAATTGATAGATAAAAAATTAACAATTTCTGTAGCTGAATCTTGTACAGGAGGTTTATTAGCTAATAATCTTACAAAATTAGCAAATTCATCCACATACTTTCAAATGGGTTTAATTACTTACTCTAATGAGGCAAAAACTAAAATCTTAAAAGTAGATAGTAATATCATTAAAAAATATGGTGCTGTAAGCAAAGAATGCTGTGAAGAAATGGTAAAGAATTTATCTAAAATTTCTAAAAGCAAAATTAATGTATCAATTACTGGTATAGCTGGGCCAGGAGGAGGATCAAAATTAAAACCAGTTGGTCTTGTCTATATTGGGATTAAAACAGGAAAATATTTATTAATTTTAGAAAATAAATTTAAATCTAGGAACAGATCAAGTATTCAAAAAAATACAGTAAGAGAAGTATTAAATAAAATTACAAAAATTATTTCTTAAAGATTTTCAGCTCTTTTTTGAAAAGCATCAGCTATTTTGTTTAAACCAAATTGAAATGATTTTTCCATTATTAAATTCAAAAACTTATTTTTAATTTCAAAATCAACATCAAATTGAACTTCTGTTAAATTATCTTTTTCTACAAATTTCCAATTATTTTCAAGATGTTTTAAGGGACCATCAATATTGGTTACATGAATAGAGTCGTTTTTTTTATCATATCTGACATCACTTTTATAAGTATCTACAAAGGGTCTTTTACCAATGGTCAGATCAGCAATTATTTTTTTTACATCTCCCTCGTCATTTGTTTCATAAACTTTTGAGTCTATACAAAATGGAATGAATTCAGGATACTTTTCAATATCTAAAACAAAATCAATTAATGTTTGTTTATCACGTGCGATGTGACGTGTAACTGATGCTTTAGGCATTAATTACTTTTTATTCTGTTTTGTTGTAACTTAGCAAAATCCTCATCGGCATGATAAGAAGATCTTGTTAAAGGTGATGAGGAAACTAATAAAAATCCCTTAGCTTTTGCTATAGTTCCTAAATCATCAAATTCTTTTGGGGTATAATATCTATCTAATGGAAAATGTTTTGTTGATGGCTGCAAGTACTGGCCGATAGTTATAAAATCTACATCAGCTGCTCTCAAATCATCCATAACTTGCAATATTTCATCTCTTGTTTCTCCTAACCCAACCATAATTCCAGATTTAGTAAAAATATTTTTATCAATTTTCTTTGCATTTTTTAAAAGTTCTAAGGATGCAAAATATCTAGATCCTGGTCTTACTTTTAAATAAAGACTAGGAACAGTCTCAATATTATGATTAAAAACATCTGGTTTAGCTTCAATAACTTTTTTATAAGCTTCCCCTTTTCTTAAAAAATCTGGTGTTAAAACTTCTATAGTTGTATTTGGATTTGATTTTCTTGTTTGATTAATCACATTATAAAAATGTTCAGAACCTCCGTCGTCCAAATCATCTCTGTCAACTGAAGTTATTACAACATGTTTTAAATTTAACTTTTTTACAGCTTCTGCAATTTTGACTGGTTCTAATAAATCTAAATTTCCTGGAACGCCAGTTTTAACATCACAGAAAGCACATGCTCTTGTACAAGTATCACCCATTATCATAAAAGTTGCGTGTCTCTTACTCCAGCACTCAGTAATATTTGGACAGTTTGCTTCCTGACAAACAGTTACTAAATTATTATTATTAACTATTGTTTTTGTTAAAAAAAATTCTTTGCTATTTGTAAGCTTTGATCTAATCCAATCTGGTTTTTTTTTAATTGGATTTATCGGCTTATTTTCTTTTTCAGGATGTCTACTTTTCATCTTTTTTAATTAAATATTCTCTAATTAATATTTCCACATAATCTAAATCTAGATTTGTACTTAATAGAGAATTTTTATGATCTATATCCTCTATTTTCTTAATTAATAATGTCTCTTCTTTTTTCAAGTCAGACAAAAGTTCTTTTTTTTCAAAATATGAAAAAAGCCCTCTTTCTCCAGAAACTAAATTAAAAATAAAATAAAATATTAAAAAAATTGATGTTAATAAAAAATAATTTCTTTTTATTAATCTCAACATTAATTGATTTTATTCATTCTTGCCTTATTTCCAAGTTCTTCTTCAATACGAATTAATTGATTGTATTTAGCAACTCTTTCTGAACGTGCTAAAGATCCTGTTTTAATTTGATTAGAATTTGTTCCAACTGCCAAATCAGCAATGAATGTGTCCTCACTATCTCCAGACCTATGAGAAATTATTGTTTTATAACCGATAGTTTGAGCAAATTTAATTACATCTAGAGTTTCAGAAACAGTACCTATCTGATTAAGTTTAATTAATATAGAATTAGATGAAATATTTAAAAATCCTTTTTTTAATCTCTCAAGATTTGTAACATAAAGATCATCTCCCACAATCTGAACTTTTTTTACTGAACGCATTAATTTATTCCAAGCTAACCAATCATTTTCTGCAAAAGGATCTTCTATAGATTTAATTTTATATTTCTTGATAATTTTTTGGTATTCTTTTATTGATTTTTCAACGCTTACAAAACTTTTTGAATGGATTGAATATTTGTTTTTTTTTAATAGTTCATTTGCAGCTACATCCAAACAAATTGAAACATCTTTACCATTAACAAATCCAGATTTCTTAATTGCAGAAACAATCAAATCTAAAGCCTGGTTATTGCTACTAATCATTGGTGCAAAACCACCTTCATCACCAACTGAAGTAGAATAACCTTTGTTTTTTATTAAATTACTTAGGTTTTTAATTACAACAAAACAAATCCTCATTGCTTCTGAGAAACTTTTTGCTCTATCTGGTCGTATCATAAATTCTTGTATTCTAAGACCATTGTTGGCATGAGCTCCACCATTAATAATATTCATTAATGGATAAGGTAATTGAAAATTATTTTTTAAAAAAAATGTTTTATACAAAGGTAGTTTTTTTACTTTTGCAGAAAGTTTTTTTACAGCCATTGATACTGCAAGCATAGCATTTGCACCTAAATTGGTTTTTTGTCTCGTACCATCTAAATTAATTAATAAAGCATCAATTCTCTCTTGATTATGAACGCTTTGACCTTTTAATTTTTTTGAAATTTTTGAATTTACTAATTCAACAGCTTTTAAAACACTTTTACCTAAATACTTCTTATTATTTTTATCTCGTTTTTCAAAAGCTTCATAAGTTCCAGTTGATGCACCTGATGGGCATATTGCAGACGCACTGAAATTATTTGTGTAAACCTCAGCTTCTACTGTTGGATTTCCTCGACTATCAAAAACTTGTCGTGCTTTAACTTTTATTATTTTGCTCACTTAATAAGTTTATCAATTTCAGTTAACTGTTTTAGTAAATTTTCTAGTTTATCTAGAGGAACCATGTTAGGTCCATCAGATGGTGCATTATCAGGATCTTGATGAGTTTCTATAAATACACCAGCAACCCCAACAGCAACAGCTGCTCTTGCAAGATACTCAACAAATTCTCTTTGACCACCAGAAGACTCTCCTTGTCCTCCAGGTTGCTGAACTGAATGCGTTGCATCAAAAATAACTGGATAACCATTCTTAGCCATAATAGGTAAAGATCTCATGTCAGAAACCAAAGTGTTGTATCCAAAACTTGCACCTCTTTCAGTAACAAGAATATTGGTGTTTCCTGAGTCTGATATTTTTTTTGTAACATTTACCATGTCCCAAGGAGCTAAAAATTGACCTTTTTTAACATTTATAATTTTGTTTGTTTTTGCAGCAGCAATTAAAAGATCAGTTTGTCTACAAAGAAAAGCTGGAATTTGTAAAACATCAACATGATTAGCAACTACTGAACATTGCTCTGAATTATGAATATCAGTTAAAATTGGAACATTTAATTCTTTTTTAATTTTGTCAAACACAGGTAATGAAGCTTCCAAACCAGCACCTCTCTTACCTTTTAAACTTGTTCGGTTAGCTTTATCAAAAGAAGTTTTATAAATAAAACCTAAACCATATTTGGAAGTTATTTCTTTTATTTTTCCAGCCATGTCCATTGCATGCTGTTCTGTTTCAAGTTGACATGGACCAGCAATAATACAAATTTTTTTATCGTTTGAAATTTCTATGTTCCCACAATTGACTGTAATACTACTCATTTATGATTTTTTGCTGCTTTGATAAATGAAGAGAATAAAGGATGAGGAGATAAAGGTCTAGATTTAAATTCAGGATGGAACTGAACTCCAATAAACCAAGGATGATTTTTAAGTTCAATTATCTCAGGAAGTTTATTATCTGGTGATAAACCAGAAAATATTAGTCCATTTTTCTCAAATTTTTCCTTAAATGAAATATCCACTTCATATCTATGTCTGTGTCTTTCTTTGATTAATCTTGATTTATAGATATCTCTAATTTTAGACTTATCTTTTAAAATTGCATCATAAGAACCAAGTCTCATTGTTCCACCTAAATTTTTATCTGTACCTTTAACTTTTTTTCCACTTTTTTCCCACTCATTCATTAAACCAATTATATGAACACCACCTCTATCAAACTCTGAAGAAGTTGCTTTTTTAATTTTTAATTTATTTCTAGCAAATTCTATTATTGCCATTTGCATACCGTAACAAATACCTAGAAATGGTATTTTGTTAATTCTGGCATATTTAATTGCTTCGATTTTTCCCTCAGTTCCTCTTTTTCCAAAACCTCCTGGTATTAAAATACCTGAAACATTTTTAAGTTTACTTTTAATTTCAGAAACTTTTAATTTTTCTGAGTCAATTCTAACTAAATTTACCTTCAGGTTGTTTGTAATTCCTCCATGCGTTAAGGCTTCATCTAATGATTTATATGCATCTTTTAATTCTACATATTTACCTATTATCGCAATATTAACTTGTTTTTTTGTATTAAGTGTAATTTTAGTAATTTTCTTCCAAGGGTTTAGGTTATTTGATTTTTTAGATTTTATTTTAAAGTAATCTAAAACTTGAACATCTAACTTTTCTTTAGCAAAACTAATTGGTGCTTCATAAATTGTTTTTACATCAACCGTTTCAATTACATTTTTAATATCAACATTACAGAATAGAGATATTTTTTTTCTATGCTCTAAAGGTATTGGTCTTTCTGATCTACAAATAATTATATCAGGTTGAATACCAATACTTCTCAATTCTTTAACAGAATGTTGCGTTGGTTTAGTTTTTATTTCATCTGAAGCTTTTAAATATGGAACTAAAGTTAAATGAATAAATAAAGCATTTTTTTTTCCAATATCATTTGAAAATTGTCTTATAGCTTCAACAAATGGTAAACTTTCAATATCTCCTACAATTCCCATCTGTTACAAAAACCTCTCCATGCTGGAATGGACTCATTGTTCCAGGATCTACATTTAAGTAAGGATCTAATTTTCTAAGCCTAACTTTATACCCACGTGACTGTAATAGATAAGCTAATGATGCTGATGATAGACCTTTTCCAAGGGATGAAACCACGCCGCCAGTGACAAATATATATCGCGCCATGGAATTATCTTATAGCTAATAAAAAAAGAAATAGAAAGTATTAATTAATTATTTTCAGGAATTGATGGAGTATCTTCAGTTTTTTCTTCAACCGTGTCTAAAACTGATCCTGTAGGCGTTAATTCTGCTCTTGAAATTATTGTCAGCGCTAAGCTACAAATGATAAATAAAGTTGCAACTATCGCAGTTGCTTTGGTAATAAAACTACCAGCAGATCTTGATAGCATGAAATTTTCTTGAGAAACACCAATACCTAAAGCGCCACCCTCTGATTTTTGAAGTAGCACAAGCACAACTAAAATAAATGCAAGTATGATGTTAATTACAAGTAATAATGTTTCCATGGGGGACTAATTAATGGTTTTTTTAATTATATCAATAAATTTCTTTGGATTTTGTGATGCTCCACCTATTAAAAAACCATCTATGTCAGGAATTATTTTTAATTGATCAATATTTTTGATGTTAACAGAGCCTCCATATAAAACTTTTGGAGATTTTTTTCCAAATTTACTTTTTATAAATTTAATTGATTTAGACAGTTCCTCTGATGAAGGAATTAAACCAGTTCCAATTGACCATACTGGTTCGTATGCAATAATTATATCATTAATTTTTTTGATAGATTTTAATCCTTTCTTTAATTGACTATTTAAAACTTGATTAGTCTTTTTATCTCTTTTTTGTCTTAGAGTTTCACCAATACAAAAAATAATTTTTAAACCAGATTTAATTGAATTTTTTATTTTAAGATTAATTAGATTGTCATTTTCTCCAGCCATTCTGTTTTCGGAATGACCCAAGATCACATATTTTGCTCCAACACTTTTAAGCATTCTTGCATTAACCTGACCTGTAAAAGCTCCATAATCTAAATTTTGATGAGAATTTTGTGCACCAACTTCAATATTTGTTTTACTAAGTCTTTTTGAAATTGGACGTATTAGAGTATTTGGAGGACAATAAATTAGTTTGAACTTATTTTTTTTATGACTTTTTGAGAATTTAATAACTTTATCTAATGAATTTATAGTTTTTAAATCTCCAAACATTTTCCAATTAGCTATAAAATACATATATTTATTTGTCATAATTGACTTTTTAATCTATAGATTTGTTTTTTACAGATCAATAAATTTATAACGTTATGGTTGAAAAATTAAAAAATTTAGGTTGGAAACAATTTGGTGGATTGGTTCTAATAGTAATCATCATAATAGCTTTTGGCTTTGGTGGATTTGGCGGTGGCTTTAGCACTAACAATCAAAATAACATTGCTAAAATAAATAAAACTAACGTTACCACTCAAGATTTCATGGACTATGTTAATCAAAGTGGAATTTCACAAGAAGCAATAAGAAATAATTTAGACAACAATATTATAGAAGAATTACTATCAGGACTTATTTCAACAACTTTAATTGATCTAGAGATTGAAGATTTTAAACTTTCTATAAACGAAAAGACAATTTTAAAATATTTAAAAGACAATAAAAATTTTAAAGACGAGAATGGTGCTTTTGAAAGAATTAAATACGAAAAATTTTTACTTTCAAATAATATGTCTGCTCCTTTGTTTGAGTTGAAATTAAAAAATCAAGGTTTACAGAAACATTTATTTGATTTTATCGGTGCAGGTACTGTTACCCCTGAATTTCTAATAGAAAGTAAATTTGAAGAAAACAATAAATCATTATCTATTGAATACTTCGATATGGAAAATTTATATAAGATTAAAGATGATTATACATCAGATGAAATCAACACATTTATTGAAGAAAATAAAGATCAATTAAAAAGAGAATATATTGACTTCAAATATGTAGTTTTAAATCCAAAAAATTTAATTGGAATTGATGAATTTAATCAAGATTTTTTTAACGAAATTGATGCAATAGAAAATAAAATTTCTCAAAATGAAAGTTTTAGTTCAATAATCGAAAACATAAATGTGGATGTGAATAATATTAATGAATTTGCTCCAGATGAAAACACTAGCACAAACGAAAAGTTAATTTACTCTAAGAAATCAAGCAAATTAGATATATTTGAAAGTGGCGATAATTATATTCTTTATAATATAGAGAATGAATATGATCGTTCACCAGATCTAAATGATGAGATAGTAAAAAGTGAAATTGTCGAGCTCATTTATCAAAAAGGTAAATTTGATTACAATAGAAAAATAATTGAAGAAATACAGAATGATGGATTTAATGAAAGTAAATTTATAGAGTTAAGTTCAGGTAAAATCCAAACTGGATCAATTAATTCGATTAACGATGATGGGCTATTTGAAGTAAATTCAATTAAAATGCTCTACTCATTACCTCAAAATTCTTTTGCTTTAGTAAACAATACTAATAATCAAATATTTTTAGTCAAAATAAAAGATATAAATAAAAATACGATAAATAAACAAGGTGAGGAATATAAAGGATTTGTAAATTCACAAAATACAAACAACAGAAAAAGTATTTTACAATCTTACGATACCCTGTTGAATAATAAATATCAGGTTCAATTGAATCAAAAAACTATTGATAGAATTAAAAACTATTTCAAATGATAATTAATCGAAGCTTCAAAGATTTTAAGTTTCGACATAGAAGCAAAAAAAATCAGATTATATACACTTCTAAAAAAGTAAATTCTGATGATGAAGTAATAAATTTAATTGATAATTTTTTAGAGGAAAAAAATAGTTTTATATTTGAGTCTGTTGAAAAAGGAAAAATTAAAGGTAGATACACAATTTTTGGTAAAGATCCTGATAAGATATGGGAGTTCAACAACCAAAAGTCATATTTAATCACTGAAAATAAAAAAATCATTCTTAAAGATAAACCAGAAGAGTTAATAGAAAAAATTATTGAAAATTTTAAATTTGATACACCTAAGAATTTACCTAAGATTTGTTCGCTAATTTCAGGTTATTTTTCATACGACTCTATTAGGTACATAGAAAAAATTCCTAACTCATGTAAAAATGACCTTAATTTACCTGATGTAAGATTGATGAGACCAAGAACCTTGGTTATTCATGATAATTTAAAAAAAGAAATATTTTATATAAGTAATGTTTTTAATGATGAAAAAATTAAAAATTATCAAAAAAAGTATGACTCTATAAAAACTGATCTATTTAAACTATTAATTCAATCATCGATCAAAAATATTGATACAAAAAGAGTATTAAAAGAAAAAAAAATTAAAGTTAAATCAAACACATCTAAAAATAAATTTCTTGCAATGGTTAATAAAGCTAAGAAATACATTAAACTTGGTGATATTTTTCAAGTTGTTTTAAGTCAAAGATTTGAAGCAAAATTAACAAAAAAACCTTTGGAAATTTATAAAAAACTTAGAGTAACTAACCCCTCTCCTTTTATGTTTTACTTCAACTTTAATGACTTCCAAATTATTGGGGCAAGTCCAGAAATTTTAGTAAGACTAAGAGATAACAAAATTACAGTTAGACCAATAGCAGGTACTAGACCAAGAGGAAAAAATAAAAAAGAAGATCTTTTTTATGAAAAAGACCTTCTTAAAGACAAAAAAGAACTTTCTGAACATTTAATGCTTTTAGATCTAGGAAGAAATGATGCTGGTAAAGTATCAAAAATAAATACTGTAAAGGTAACTGAGAGTTTCATAATTGAGAGGTATTCTCATGTAATGCATATAGTTTCCAATGTAGTTGGAGAGTATAATAAAAAGTTTTCAAAATTTAAATCACTGTTGGCAGGATTTCCTGCTGGTACTGTATCTGGTGCTCCTAAAATAAGAGCAATGGAAATTATTGATGAATTAGAAACATCGAAAAGGAAAGTTTACGCTGGTGGAATTGGATACTTTTCTGCTAATGGTGAATTTGATACTTGTATTGCATTAAGAACAGCTGTAGCAAAAAATAAAAAATTCTATGTACAAGCTGGAGCAGGTATCGTGGCTGATAGTAAGCCTACAAACGAATATGATGAAACAGTGAACAAGGCGAAAGCTTTGATAAATGCTTTAAGATAATGAAAATATTATTAATAGATAATTATGATAGTTTTACATTTAATCTTTATCATTACATTTCTTCATTAGATGTAAAAGTTGATGTCATAAGAAATGATAAAATTAACTCTAAAGAAATATTAAGAAAAAAATATGATAAAATTGTTATTTCACCTGGACCTGGAAATCCAAATCAATCTGGAAATTGCATAAGCATTTTAAAATCATTACATAAAAAATTGCCCTTTTTAGGTGTTTGTCTTGGACATCAAATTATAGGTCAAGTCTTTGGATCTAAAATTATTCAAGCAAAAAAATTAATGCACGGAAAAACTAGCAAAATTAAATCACAAAAAATTGGGATTTTAAAAAATCTACCTCGTACCTTTGAAGCTACAAGATATCATAGCTTAATTATTGATAAAAAAACCCTTTCGAAAGATTTAGAGATTACAGCTGAAACTGATGATGGGGTAATTATGGCTATCCAACATAAGCAATTTAATATTCATGGTGTACAATTTCATCCAGAAAGTATTAAAACTAAGATGGGAATGAAAATTTTAAAAAATTTTATTAATTATTAATTTTATGGAAAAGATTTTAGAAAAACTTAAAAATAAAGAAAATTTAACCTTTGAAGAAAGTAAGTCAGCATTTGAAATTTTAATGACTGGTAAAGCTGATGAGGATCAAATCTATAATTTTTTAACACTTCTGTCTGAAAAAGGAGAAGTTGCAGATGAAATTGCTGGAGGTGTTTATGTGCTTAGAGAAAAATCTAAAAGAGTAAACGTTCAAGATTGCATAGATACATGCGGTACAGGTGGTGACGGTATGAACACTGTTAATATATCAACTGCATCAGCCTTACTTTTAGCTAGTATGGGTATAAAAGTTGCAAAACACGGCAATAAAGCGGTATCTTCAAAATGTGGCTCTGGAGACGTTTTGGAAGCTCTTAATATTAAAATTGATTTAGAGCCGAGAGAAATAGAACAAGAAATAAGCAATAACAATTTTGGTTTTATGTTTGCTCCAAATTATCATAGTGCCATGAGATTTGTAGGTCCTGTAAGAAAGAAAATTGGTAAAAGAACTATTTTCAACATGATTGGTCCTTTAAGCAATCCGGCTCTAGTAGAAAGGCAGGTTGTTGGAGTATTTGATAAAAAATTGTTAAGAATTTTTGCAGAGGGATTAAAAAATTTAAATATAAAATTTGCATGGATAGTAAATAGCGAAGATGGATTGGATGAAATATCTCCTTATGCAAAAACAAATATAATACAATTGAAGAATGGAGAAATATCTGAAATCTTGGTTGATCCTAATTCAATTGGTGTGAATGCAGAAAAATTTGAGAATTTAATTGGTAATGATGCAAAATTTAATGCAGATAAAATGATTGAAATATTTAAAGGTAAAGATAATGATTTTTCAAAAGCAGTTTGTTTAAATGCTGCAGCTGGTTTAATCGTTGCAGAAAAGTTTGTTGATTTTGAAGAGGCCTATAATCACGCAAGACAATTTATTCTTTCTGGTAAAACTTTTTCACATTTGGAACAAATACAAAATGTCTGAAAACGTTTTAGAAAATATAATTAAAAAAAAAATCGAAAAAATTGATAATCTAAAAAAATCAATAGATCTTAAAAAATTAGATGAATTAATACAAAAAAATAAATCATACATAAATTTTAAAGATAAAATTGAAAACAATTTAAAAGAAAATAAAACTTCAATTATTGCTGAAATAAAAAAAGCAAGTCCTTCTGCAGGTGTTATAATTGAAGACTACAATCCAGTAGAAATTGCTAATATTTATTTAAAAAATAATGCTACTTGTTTATCAGTTTTAACTGAAGAAGATTATTTTTTAGGAAATTTAATCCATATAAGTAAAATAAAAGATAAGGTTAATTTACCGATATTATGTAAAGATTTTTTTATTGATACTTTTCAAGTGCCACTTGCCAAAAGTTATGGTGCAGATGCAATTCTGATTATTTTAGCTGGTGTCTCAGATGATCTTGCAAACAATTTATATCAAGAGGCATTGAAATTAGATATGTCAGTAATAGTAGAAGTGCATACTGTTGAAGAGGCTCAAAAAGCATTAAATTTTAAAGATGCACTAATTGGTATTAACAACAGAAACTTAAAAACACTTAAAACTGATATAAATACAACCTATGATATTTATAATGTTGTAAAAAACCATAAAGGACCTCTAATTTCTGAGAGTGGTATTAAATCTAAAGAAGAATTATTGGAATTAAACAGTAAGACTTCAATTAATACTTTTTTAATTGGTGAATCACTTTTGAAAAAATTGGATGAAAATTCAATTTTTTCAGTTTTGTAGTCAATTTAAGCCCTATTTTACTAACTTTTTTTAGTATTGTTAAATCAAAAGAACTTTTATAGAACATTGTTTGTACGATATTTGTTCTTATGCTAACAAAAAAACAAAAAAACCTGCTTTTATTTATCAACAAGAAGTTGAGAAGTTCTGGTGTATCTCCTTCTTACGAAGAGATGAAACAATCTCTAAACTTAAAATCAAAGTCAGGTATTCATAGATTGATTAGCGCCTTAGAAGAAAGAGGATTTATTAAAAGATTAGCTCATAAAGCGAGAGCTTTAGAGGTAGTAAAATTACCTGAAACAGCTTCAGCAAATGATATTTACAATAGTTTTTCGCCAAGTGTTATCAAAGGTGGTTTAGACGAAGAAATTAACAATTCTGATGAAATGGAAGTTCCAGTATTAGGAAAAATTGCAGCAGGTACTCCTGTTGAAGCAATACAAAATGAAGTTTCAAGAATACCATTACCAAATAATTTAGAAAAAAATGGAGATTATTTTGGATTGAAAGTTCAAGGAGACTCAATGATTGAAGCTGGAATCCACGAAGGAGATACAGTTATTATTAAAAGAACAGATACAGCAGATAATGGAAAAATTGTAGTCGCATTAATTGACGAACACGAAGCAATGTTAAAAAGAATTCGTAAAAAAGGTAAAGTTGTTGCATTGGAAAGTGCAAATAGAAACTATGAAACCAAAATAAAAAAATAGTCTAAACATCTCTGATGTCAAAAGTAGCAACTCGTTTTGCTCCCTCTCCTACTGGGGCTCTTCATATTGGTGGTGTTAGAACTGCCTTGTTTAATTGGTTATATTCAAAAAATCAAAAAGGCACTTTTCATTTAAGAATTGAAGATACTGACAAAGAAAGATCGAAAGAAGAACACAAAATACAAATAATTAAATCCTTAAATTGGTTAGGGATAAAACATGATGGTGAAGAATATATTCAGTCAAGTAAAATTGATGATCATGTAAAAATTGCAAATGAATTATTAAAAAATGGGTATGCCTATAAATGTTACTGTTCACCTGAAGAGATAGAAGAGCAAAAAAAAAGAGCTAGACAAAAGAAAATACCTTATATTTACAACAGAAAATGGAGGGATGCAGAAGAAAAAGATGCTCCTAAAGAAATTAAACCTGTAATTAGATTTAAAAGTAAAATTGAAGGAAGTTCAATTCTTAAAGATTTAGTTCAGGGCGATGTTGAAATTGAAAACAGCACAATAGAAGATTTTGTAATATTAAGAAATGATGGAACTCCAACTTATAATTTGTCAGCAACTGTAGATGATCATGAAATGGGAATGACGCATATAATTAGGGGTGATGACCATAAAATAAATACCTTTAAACAAATACAAATTTATGAAGCAATGAAATGGGATGTTCCACTGTTTGCCCATATTCCTTTAATTCACACAATAGACGGTAAAAAATTATCCAAGAGAGATAATGCTTCAACATTGGATGACTATTCAAAAATTGGAATTATGCCTGACGCATTAAGAAATTATTTACTAAGACTAGGATGGTCATATAAAGACAAAGAAATATTTACTTTAGAGGAAAGTATAAAATTTTTTAACTTAGAAGGTATTGGAAAATCACCGTCAAAATTAGATATGAGCCGTATTTTGTCAATGAATGAGCACTATATCAAAAATATTGATGAAAATGATCTGTATGATCATCTTTTGAGATACTGTGAAGAATATAAAGATAAAATTAATACAGAAAAAGCATCAAAAATAAAATCATCTTTAGTATTTTTAAAAAACAAAGCAAAAACACTGGAAGAAATATTTAATAATGCAAAATATATTATTAATGACGAAGTTAATTTTAATGAAAATGATTTAAAACTAATTGACGATAAATCAAAAAAAATAATTAATGAATTTCAAGATGAAATTAAAAACTTAGAAAGTTTAACTAGAGATAATTTAGAACCAATAGTTAACAACTTGATAAAAAAACATGAAACAAATTTCAAAGGTGTAGGTCAACCGTTAAGAGTAGCCCTAACGGGATCTAAGTTTGGACCAGGCCTATATGATATTGTTATATCTTTAGGTAAAGCAGATGTTGAAAAAAGATTAAGAAAGATACTTAATTAAAATTGAACTTGCCTCACCAGCAGATGAAGTTTTAGACCTGATACCCTCTAAAGTTTTAGAGCATTCACTTACTTGTTTTTTCATCAACTCGGGATTTTTAAGAAAATAAATAACAGACCTATATAT
>LUMT01000294.1_pt1 | contig 14461 bp, 10 predicted proteins | sample 729741 | NCBI WGS metagenome assembly LUMT01 (sample SAMN03860299, study PRJNA289734) | marine metagenome | biome: seawater column; feature: ocean; material: water; isolation source: Red Sea water column Station 192 - depth 50m | place: Saudi Arabia: Red Sea | collected 2011-10-15 | depth 50 m
GGTACAATAAGCACTAACACTTTAGGAACTGGTGGAGGTCCATCAACTAGAGGTGCAAGTGGTACAGCCGCAGCAACACATGCAGATAATACACTTGTAAGATTAGCAACTGGTAATGCAGACTCTGCTAATGACTTTGTTGGATGGGGTAATGCAGCAAGTGTCACGGTTCCTGGAGCACAGATTAGATTATGGTCACATGATAATTTTGGTGAAGACATAATTATAAATCCAAGAGATGGTGGATTATTTTACTGGGACAAAACAAATGGTTTAGGCACTAGAGCGGTAGAGCTTAGTGCAACGAGCACATATTCTGGAGAAACAAGTGTGCCAACTATTGCTAAACAAGTTCTTGTATCAGACCAAGACCGACATGTTATCGTGTTTGGTTGTGATGGATTAGGTGCAAACTCGTCTGCTACACAAGGAAATGGAGTACAAGATCCATTGTTGATACGTTTTTCTTCACAAGAAAACCCAGTGGATTTCTTTCCAACTGCTACAAACACAGCAGGTGATTTAAGGTTAGGTGGTGGATCTACCTTCGTACAAGCTGTTGAAACAAAACAACAGATACTCGTCTTCACTAATAAAACACTACACGCTATGAAGTTCATAGGTCCACCATTTACATTTGGTTTGCAAGAACTATCAAAGAACATAACTATAATGAGTCCTTTTTCTGCAATAGCTGTTGAAGATGCAGTGTTTTGGATGGGTGTAGATACGTTCTACGTTTATTCTGGTGGTCAAACAATACAACTACCATGCACAGTTAAAGACAAAGTGTTTTTAGATTTTAACTTTGAAGAACGAGACAAGGTGCATGTAGGACTTAATTCTGAATTTAGTGAGATCTTGTGGTTTTATCCGTCATCTGCTGGTACAGAAATAGATAAGTATGTTGCCTATAATTATTTAGAAAAAGTTTGGTACTATGGCACACTTGTAAGACAAGCATGGCTCGATAGAGGTATAAGAAACTTACCACAAGCCACTGGTAATCAGTATCTTTACAACCATGAAGTAGGATTTGATGATGATGGATCTGCTATGACATCATTCATTGAATCTTCAGCTATTGATATAGGAGAAGGCGATAAGTTCTTGTTTATAAAGCAAGTTATTCCAGACATTACATTCAACGGATCTACGAGTGTTAATCCAGACGTAGCCTTTACTATGAAATCAAGAAATAATCCTGGTGCTAACTTTAATGAGTCAACATCTAATACAGCACAAAGATCTGCAACTAGTCCAGTAGAACAATTTACAGAAAAGTTAAATTATCGTTTACGAGGTAGATCTTTTGCTTTAAGAATTGATTCCACATCACTAGGAACAAAATATAAATTAGGCACACCTAGAGTAGATATAAGAGAGGATGGTAGACGCTAATGCTTATAACCAGTATTCCTCAGTATATTCAAGGTATAACAAACGCAAAAGTAGATTTAACTACAACAAATGATACAGTTTTGTTTACAGTTCCTAGTGATGCCGATTTCAATGCAGCCGTTGTTAACTCTATACTAGTATCAGAGGACAGTGGAAATGCAGACACGATAACAGTTACACTTGTAAGTGGCAGTGACACATTTAGTTTATTCAAAGTCAAAGCCGTGGGAGCTAACACAACTGTAGAATTACTTACAAAAGATTTAATATTGCAGAGTGGAGAGATATTAAAAGTGCAGGCCGCAACTGCAAACAGATTGCATGTTGTAGCTAGTATTCAAGAATTGTCTAAAACAAGAGTAACAACGAGTGCGATAACTAGAATATAACATTGAACAAAAGTGTAATTATTGATAGAGTATTGAATCATGGGTATTTTTAAAAGTTTTAAAAAGATTCTTAAGAAAGCAGCGCCAGTTATAGGTGGAACCATCGGTTTTGCTCTTGGTGGTCCACTCGGTTCTGCTGCCATAGGTTCTGCTTTGGGTGCTGGTATAGGATCACTCGCTGCAGGTTATGACACAGATGACGCATTGAAGGCGGCACTTCTTGGTGGTATTGGTGGATACGCTGCGAGTGGTAGTTTTTTCACTCCAAAAGCCGCGGCACTTCCCACACAATATGGATCTGGAGCCATGGCAACTGGTGAACTGGCAGATATAGCAGTAAAGTCAGCAGATACTCCAAGTTTTTTTAACAAGGCAATCGATTTTGCAAAAGAAAACTCATATATAACTTCCGCAGGTATTGGGACTCTTGCAGCACTAGGTGCAGAAGAGCCAGAACAACAAAAATTTAAACGAAGACCAGATCCAGTTGGTGAATCTATGTTAGGTATTGGCATTATTGGCGATAAGAGTTATGATCTAGATGATGATGAAGAGAGAAAGAAGTATTTTGAAGACCTAAGAGAAAAGCAAGGTATTATGCCAAGAGACAGAGAAGTAGGTATAGACCCAATATTCTCTGCTAGTGGTGGTGAGGTAAACGGACCTGGAACAGGCACAAGTGATTCTGTACCAGCAAGGCTATCAGATGGTGAATTTGTACTAACTGCAAAGGCAGTTAGAGGAGCAGGTGGTGGAGACAGAGACATCGGAGCTGCAAGAATGTATGAAATGATGTCTGAACTAGAGAGGGTCGCATAATGGCTACACAAACAGTTATACAAGAAGCAAGACTACCAAAGTTTCAAGAGGACTTTTTAGCAAATATTTTTAAGAGTGCAAAGAATCTAGCAGATGACGGCACTATGCCTTTTGCTCCATCAAAACTAGCAGATCTTTCTCAAGGACAACAACAAGCAATAACATCAGCACTTCAAGGTGTTGGCTCTTTTCAACCTTTTCTGCAACAAGGAGCACAAGCCATTGGACAAGGCATTGGACAGTTAGGAACTGCACAAAACTACGTTGCAGGTGCTGGTTTTTCTCCAACTGACTATCAACAGTTTATGGATCCTTATACAGAAGATGTCATTGCAGCAACACAAGCCGACATAGCAAGACAAGGTGCTATGCAACAGAATCAATTAGCAGCAAGTGCCGTGGGCGCTGGTGCATTTGGTGGTTCAAGACAAGGTATTGCACAAGGTGAAATTGCAAGAAATGTCATGGATCAACAAGCAAGAACTGGTGCACAATTAAGATCACAAGGTTTTCAACAAGCACAAAACTTAGCTCAACAAGCAGCACAACAACAATTAAAACAAGCACAACTTACTGGACAGTTGGGTCAAACTGTCGCGGGTCTTGGTACACAAACCGCGGCTCTTGGTCAGTTAGGACAACAAATGGGTGTGCAAGATATAAATACATTACTTGGAATAGGTGGTCTGCAACAAGGTCAAACGCAAAAACAACTTGATATTGATAAACAAAATCTATTAGCTCAACAAGCATTGCCTTTCCAAAAAATAGGTTTCTTATCTGATATTTTTAAAGGTGTACCATCACTGCAACAGACTGCGACTACGACCAGTACGCCTCGACCTAGCACAGGTTCACAACTTCTTGGACTAGGGATCGCGGGTCTTGGAGCAGTTGGCGCTGCAGGTGGTTTTCCTAATTTCTTTGGACGAAGGACTCCAGCATAATGAGTGTATTTAACAGACCAATGTTCAGAGTGCCTGGCATGAACAATCAAGCCTCTGGTATCATGGCTTCCAGTCCAAATCTGATTAGAGCAAGTGTAGCAAATGCAAATCCATTATTGACGGGATCTGCCACAAATACTTTTCAAATACCCATGTATAAAGATGTGAAGCCAAGCGTAGCAGAATTGATAGGAAATCCTACGACTTTTCCGAATGTCATTGATTCAACTCAAAAGATAAATACTGGAGACATAGAAGGGATCGGCACAGAAGAACAAAGAAAAAAACAATTAGAAAAAAGTAATTTAGAGAAGCTAAAAGAAGCTGCAAGAAAACAAAAGATAAAAGATGCACCCAAAGTGGTTGATTCTTTTGATCCTGAAGAGGCATTAAAAGGCAAAACTCAAGTAGGAGCTGGAATGGATGACGCAGATGCAGATTATTTTGGTGGAGATGTGCCTGTTACAGAAGCTCCTTTTACAAATGAGGGATCTGGTAAAGCAGATTTAAAACCAAATCCAAACGCTGGGACAACACCCGAACCAAATATTTTAAGTGGCTTTCAGTCAAAACAAAAACAGTTGTCTGATAGGATGCAGACGGCAGTTGCTAATTTATCCACAGGCCTTGCAAGTGCAGAGGATATAAAACTGGGTGGTAAAACAATTGTTGAGAATACAAACGCATTAGTAGCAAAAATGCAAGAAAAAGGACAAGAGCCTACACTTGCAGACGTACAAGATGATGCAATAAAATTATTAGGGTTTGACCCACGAGAACTAGAAGGTGAGTTTGAAGAAGATAGAAAAGCGTCTATATTTTTAAACATGATGAAAGCTGGTCTTGCCATCGCAGCTGGTGAAAGTGACAATGCCATAACAAATATAGCAAGAGGTTTTGGTGTAGGACTTCAAGGATACGGAGAGGATGTAAATCTCCTTTCTAAAAATTTAAGAGAAGATAGACGAGAAGCACGAAACACTATGTATAATCTTTTAAAAGACGCTAAGTCAGAGGCTCTTGCAAAGAGAACTTTGGAACTACAACAGATGGAAGGTGTTGTAAATATTCAAAGACAACTTGTGGGAGATCAAAGACAGAAAGCACTGGATCAATTCAATAAACAGATTACAGAATTGAAGTTTAGCTCGGATTTATTAGGTGCAGCTGCTGATATGCAATTTAAAGAAAAGCAATTAGAAGTCACGAAAGATAACGTAGAAAAAACATTTAGAGCGGCTATCTTAAGATCACAACCAGAAATCATCTCGTTGTTAAAAGCAAATAAAGACATGAAATTAAAACAAGGTATCACAACAGAAATACCTTATGGAGAAGAAGGTTATTTAGATCAATACGAGTTGACTCCGAAAGGTGAAAAAGCCATTTCCGATTATCTAAAAGAATTGAAAAAAGGTAAAGGCGGTCTAGGACAAAGTTTTAGTGAGTTTAATATAAAGAGAACAAACATTGCTAACACTGGACAGGTTAGCATAGTTCCAAAACCTCCAGGTTTTGGAGACGCTAACGATGATATTAAAGAATCTTATGGTATAGCTGGTGAACAGTTAATGGAAGATTTAGGTAGTTTATCAGATCCTATTGATAGATTTAACAGAATTGTTGAATTTGTAAGAAGTCAGAAGAGAAACTTTCCAGGTATAACCATACCAGAAAATTCACTGTCTGGAGATGTTAAGAAATATTTACAAGGCAGTAAAAGTGGTGGTGGCACAAACCAAGATGATTATGCAGATGTTCTAGAACTAAGCACTGGTGGTTAAATGCCTAGTTATGTAGTAAATGGTAAAACTTATTTTATCAAAGAAGATCTTACGCAAGAAGAAGCAGAGGCTTTTATCAAAACTCGCTTTGGTTCTTCAGGCGATCAAGCCACTGCACAAGAAGGAACAAGTAATTATCTAGATCCAGAAGATGAGGGAACTCTACAAGAAATAGCAGAGGGTGTAGGATCTGGATTAATAGCCATACCACAAGGTATAGCAGAAACTGTGACAAGTATTATAGATCTTGGTGCAGGCACTAATTACACAGATGCTGTAGTTAGAGGTTTCAATAAAATGAGAGACGATCTTGGTATCGATCCAGCGGGAGCCGCTGGTAAAATAACAGAAGGTCTTATTCAGTTTGGTATTCCAGGTCTTGGAGCCGCGGCTGCCGTATCAAAGTTTAGTAAACTTGGTAAGTTGGCACGAGGCACACGAGGCATGAAACCTGATGCTGGATCTTTGAAAACCATGAAGATCACAAAGCAACCTCTTGAAATGAAAGACTTAACTAAAAGTCAAAAACTAGGACTGGCGGCACAACAAATGGCGGCGGCAGGTGCAGCAGATGCAGTTGTAGCCACAGATGGCACACAATCTTTGGGTGATTTTTTTGAAGGTGGCTACGGTCCTTTTTTTCAAACTGAAGATCTTATAGGATTAGAAGGCAGAGAAAGAGCTGCAGCTAGAATATACAATAAAGTCATGGCTCATGGTCTTTCTGGGTCACTTCTTGCTGGTGCTTTACCACCAGTGATTGGTGCTGGTCTTAGCACTTCTGCAAAAATAGGAGCCAGAGCGGGAAGAGAAGTTGGTCTTGCAGTGCCAGGCGCAGCGATTGGTGCTGGTGCGGCTACAGTTGATGAACTGGCTCAAGGCAAAGATGTAGAAGATATAGATTTTGGAAAGGTGGCAACTGGTGCAGCGTATGGTGCAGGTATCGGTGCTGGTGCTGGAGTAAGTTCAAGAGTGTTGAGAGCTGGATCCAAAAAAGCAGCAGAAGCTATTGCAAAACAAGAAGAAAGATTTTTAAAAGGTGAGTCCTCTGATCCAGGCCTTATTAATACATTAGACAGAGCTGTTGCTAGAACTTTATCTGCCTTCAGATATAGATCGTTCTTGCCAGGTGACGTAGCAAGAGTAAAGTCTCTAGTTAATCCAGCTATAGAAGGTGATATCAAAAAAGCAGAGAAAGCATTAAAAGAAGTTGATAGACAAATCGCAGAGGTTCTAAGTCCAAGTAACAAAGAATTTTCAGAATACAGAAGACTGCCAGATTTTACAAAACAAAAACTTATAAACAACTTCATGGATGTTTTAGAAGGAGCAACAGAAAAAGATTTAGAAATACCTAAAGCATTGTTTGACAAATTTCTAAAAGCAAAAAATATTATTGACGATTTATCAGAGAGGGTTATAGACACTGGTGCTGCTAAAAGTTTACCAGAAGTGTCAACTAGTGGTCTGATGTCTAGAAGACAATTTGTAGAACAAGTCAAAAATAACATAGAAAATGGTGGTTATCTTTCCAGACAATATCAATTATTTAACGATGATAATTTTAAATTAGCACCCGACATGAGAGAGGCTCTTGTAGATCAGATTGTAGATGGTAAAGCAGTAGACATAAAACATGTTCAAAAATTTTTAAAAGATGAACCAGAAACTTTTAGAATTTCTGATGAGTTTGTAGACACATTTAGATCGTTACAGAGAGAAGGTCCAGAAGGTGTCGGTCAGTTTGCGTTAACAAGACGACAAGCAGAACGGTACATAGACAATGTTACAAAATATTACAAAAGTTTAAAACACAGTTCTGGTGGAGCATACGGCACAGCAGCTAGAACTGTTCCGACTGTTAGACTTAATCCAGCAGTTCTAAATAAATCAAAAGTTGATAATGAAATTATTAGATCCATACTTGGTGAAGTTAGAAATCCAAAAGAAGCATACATGCACACCGTGGGAGAGCTCTCTAACTTTGTAGCAGCAGATGCTTTCTATTCTTCTTTTAAAAGAACCGCAGACAATATAATTAGAAACACAGATCCTAGAGCAGATAAACCTTTATTTATAAACACAAACGATTTAGTTAGAGAAAGAATTGTACAAATAAATCAAACAAGAGCACCACAAGAACAAATAACATCTCTTCGTGACTTACCATCAGCAGAAAGAGATGCTGTTTTAAAAGATGTCATGGAAAGTGTGCAAAGAAGAGGTGGCAGAGGACTGGAGTATGTCATTCTTGGCAGAGATTCCGTGTCTGGTTTTGATCCAGAGGGTCTTGCTGCACGAAGTGTGTTTGGTGAGATGTATGGATATGCCATACCAAAACCCATGTACGAAGCTATGAGTAATGTTATTAATGAAAGAACAAGTGTCATGGGAGATATAGCAAGAGGACTTTACTATCCTATGGTCAAGTTAAAAGGTATCTCTCAATACGCAAAAACAATTTTATCTCCAATCACACAAGTAAGAAACGTAACATCAGCTTCTTTGTTTGCTCTTGCACAAGGTAATGTGGGAAAGAACGCTAGTCTTTTTGAATCAGTAGATTTAGTTCTAAGAGATTTAATTGATAAAGAACTTAAATTAAAAGGCACTGGTAAAGTGTCAAAATTTGCCAACGATAGATTTGACTTTTCCTTAAATGATGAGGTTTTAGATTTTCTAGTAGATCTACAGAACAGAGGTGTTATCGGTAGTTCGGCTCAACTCCGAGAAATACAAGCTAACTTGCGTCAAGGATTAGGGTATAGAGGCACAGGGATCACGGGTCTTCCAGCGCAAAGAACTGGCGTAGCAGATGAAGTGGGTGTTTCTGATTTTGATATTGCTCTGGGTGTTAGACCACAAGCAGTAGAAGACTCTGTAGCTAGACAACAATCCATAATAGAAACTCCTCCAGATGGTAAAGGACTGCAAGGTATGTCAAAGACTGCTCTAAAAGGCAGTATGAATATGACAAGGAGATTCTTAGACACGGCAGAAGGTCTCTATAAGGGTGGTGATGATATTTGGAAGATATACAACTATGCTTTTGAATTACAAAAATTAAGAAATTCAATAGCAAAAATAGGGACTGATTTTGCAGATAATCCTACTCTAAGAAGACAACAACTGTCTGCATTTGCTAGACACATAGGAAAACAAAAAGGCGAAGGACTGGATGAAGCGTTAAGAAGAGCTGCGGCAGATACTGTTCGTAACACAGTTCCAAACTACGAGCTTGTTCCAGATGTTATAAAAGGGTTAAGAGGTGTGCCTCTTGGTAACTTTATTGCCTTCCCCGCAGAAATATTAAGAACTGGTTTTAATACTCTTGACACTGCTGCAAAAGAGTTAGAGAGTCCAGTCCAAGCTATCAGAGAAATAGGAATGAAAAGATTGATGGGTGGTGTGACTGCCTTTGGTCTTGTGGGTGATACTTTACAAAGGTTTGCACAAAACTTAACAGATACTAGTGACGAAGAACTACAGTCAATAAATAGATTAGCTGCTAGTTGGCAGAGAAACTCACAGTTAATACCAGTTGGCAAGGACGATAATGGTAATCCTGAATTTATAGATTTCAGTCACACTAACCCATACGATTTATTATCAAGAGGGTTTAGAACCATATTAAACACATACAGAGAAACGGAAAGACAAAGTGTGCCTTTAGGAGAACAAGTCAGAAAAATAGGATTTGAAACTTTGTCTGAATACTTTACTCCATTTATAGATTACTCTATGGTTTTCTCTGCTTTACAAGACGTAGCACCTGTAGCAGGTGGTGGTCGTGGTGGTAGAACTAGGTCTGGTGCAAAGGTTTATAGAGAACAAGACTCTTCTGGTGTTGCTTTTGAAAAGTCTATGTTACATCTGTTTAATACTTTGATACCAGGCATGGTTCCAGTAAGAATACCAGTCGGAGCAGAGCTTGGTATAGCTGGTGGCAACTTTCCAGAAGGTGTAAAATCCATAGAAAAATCTAGATTCTTACGAGGTGTGTTTTCTCCAGAGGGTGAGATGGAGCCGACAACTGGTAAGACTTATCAACAAGGAGCAGAACTATTTAGAGCTTTTACTGGTTTGAATACACAAACATTAGATTTAAAAAGACTAGGAGAGTTTAGAGCACAAGAGTTTAAACAAGATAGATCTGGTACTGCTGCACTATTTAACGAAGTTTTAAGACTCGAAGAAGCATCACCAGAACAAATCATTACAGCTTTTAGAAGAGCAGATGATGCTAGACTAAAAGTTTTTAGAAAATATGCGTCAACAATAGATGATTTAAAAACACTTGGTCTAACAAGACCAGAGGTAAGAAAAATTATGAAGGATGCACAATTAGGAGAGGAGGAGACAAGTTCTCTGTTAAATGATAGATATGTTCCTTTCAAACCAAGTAAAGAAAAAATAAAAGATGCAAGAAAGAAAAACATTTATGTTCCTACTGGTGACATAAACGCATTACGATCATTAAGAAGAGGAATGTCCTTGAGAAAAGAGATAGATTCAGATCAGTTAAGCATGTCTAACTTATTTGGATTAGGAAATCAAAGAGCAGTTACAACTCAACTGCCTCCTAAGATTGATACTACACCACCACCGAGTGTTGATACTACACCATCTTTTGCTCCGATACAAACTACGGATGTGGGCACAAGTCCATTAACTAGAACAAATCCGTCTTTTCTAGGTAGTAGTCCAGATGACATTCTTAAAAATTTAGATATAGCTAGGAGAACTGGATGAGTAGATTATCACCACATTTTACTATAGCAGAGTTTGTGAAATCACAAACGGCAGAAAGAAAAGGCATAGAGAACACACCTGGAGACAAGCATGTAGTGGCTATGATGGCACTATGTGAAAGGGTTCTTGAACCCATTCGTAAACATTTTGACAAGCCAGTTGTAGTTAACTCTGGATATCGCAGCGCAGCGTTGTGTCGAGCCATAGGATCAAAATCCACCAGCCAACATTGCAAAGGTCAGGCCGCTGATATAGAAATACCAGGCGTTGCTAATGCAGAACTGGCACAATATATAGCAAACGAATTAGATTTCGATCAGTTGATATTAGAATGTTATGAAAGAGCCAAGGGTCCAAGCTCTGGTTGGGTGCATGTATCATACGTTGGTGACGCAAACAGAAAAGAGATTCTCACATATGATAGAGTCAACGGATACAGAAGAGGTTTGATTTACACATAAATGGCTACACTAGTTGTTAATTTACCTTCTATAGATGTATGGGTTCGTAAAGAATATTTAAGAGATGGCGAAGATGGACACGGAGAGTTTGTAAAAGGTGTCTGGGTTACAGCAAAGTCTATTCCAGGTAGAGCTTTCTATTTTGAAACTTATCTGCCTGACTACGGTGCTCTTTATGATAAACTTCCTATTAGTGCTTTTACTGTTGAACCACAGACCCCGACTCCAGATATGGATCTTTATAATCTCCAGTTTTGGAATTGCATGGACTATGGGGTGGTGGCAGTTAGCAAACAGTTTATAGGATCTATGGACTTTGAGGTTTATACAAGAGACCATGGTATCGTGAAAGGATCTTACGTTTGTACTCTTGATAACTATCACGAAAGCATAGACACAATAGATTACTCAACCAGTGAGAAACCAGCAGAACACAAATCGTTTAACTTACTAGAACTAGAAAATAATCAATTCTGTCTGTATCCAAACAACAGAATGAGAGTGTACGACAATTCACTGACACCAGACAAACCACTACAACCAGACTTCAAAGTTAGCACAGAGATATATCAAGTTGAGAACGGACAGAAGTTCAGACTCGGAGACACAGACGAGTATTTTTGGAAGGCAAAAGATGAATGATAGAGTTTCTTCTGATCTTCATGCTCAACGAAAGAGTGATAGATCAGACACAAAGATTTGAAAATATTAACAGTTGTTTGTATTTTGCCAGACGTTTGAACAATCAGCCCGATGTCCCACTACCAGATGGTAAAATAGGCAAAATCACTGCATATTGTAAACCTGTCAGAAAAAAATAGGCTCTCAGATCGCCACACAGAGCCGAAACAAAGTGTCCGTGTGTGATTGTACCCTAGAAATACTTTTGTTTTTGAGTGTTTTTGTATTGTCCACTATCCAACTTCTCCCCAGTTTGACCCCATTTCAGCGTCTACATCAAAGGGTATTTTGAGTTCGGGCACACAATTACACATAATCTCTTTGATTTGCTCCACTTGCTTGTCGTTTTGTATGTTAAAACATAATTCATCATGCACAGTTAACATTGGTGTAAGACCAGCATCGTAACAATCGACCATGGCTTTCTTAGTTTGATCGGCACTAGACCCTTGTATTAGTCTATTAAGTGCCTTGTATGTAAAAGCTCTTCTGATACTGCCCTTGCCACCATATTCATCAATGGCTTCTTTCATCGGTAATGCTTTATTATACTTGTACGATCTAGGCTCGTACATATTGAATCTACATTTACGGCCCAACCAAGTTCTGATAATCCCACTCTCGGCAGCTTTCCTTGTTGTCTTCTCTGAAATAGATCTTAAGAATGGAACTTTGTCATTGTATTTATCTAATAAAGTTGTTGCTTCATCAACAGACAGATCAAGAATGTTTGCCAACTTGCCTTTACCCATGCCATACATTAATCCAAGATTCACAGTCTTTGCTTGTTTTCTTGGTATGCCTGCTATATCTGCCACGATCTGATGAAAGTCAGCTTCGCCTTTGTTATACAAAGCCACAACATCATCTATCTGTGGGTGTCTATCAAGTCCTTTTAATGTTGCACAATAATGCACAAGCCATCTAGGCTCTTGTGAAGCATAGTCAAAAGATCCCCACTTAGATCCTTCTTCTGGAATAAACAATCCTCTAATAAGTTTCTTTATGTATGGATCTCTTGCAGGTATTTGTTGCAAGTTAGGATTACTTGAGCTAAATCTACCAGTAACAGTGCCTCCGCCATCAGAACGTAAAGGATGAAAATCACAATGTATTCTACCATCATGCGAGTGTTCAAGAATTGTATCAATAAAAGTCGTGTTGGCTTTATTAACTTCCCTTATTTTTATAATCTTCTTCGCAATGGGATGAGAGTGATTAGCAAGAAATTGTTTTGTAAACGCGGGGGCCCTGGACTTTTCTGTGCGAGAATACGCAAGTCCCATAGCATCAAAGACCTTTGCTACAGATGTGGCGACCCAAGGTTCAATCGTAACTCCAGTTTCTTTGACTATCTCCTCTACAAGTGATTTCTCTAACGCAGTCAGTTCTTTCTTAACTTGCTCTGCTCTGTTTAAATCCACTCGTACACCTTTTGTTTTCATGTCAAGAAGCAGAGGTGTGAGTCTAGTTTCTAGTTCAAATATACCACTACATTCTTCTTTTGTTATCTGTTTTCGTAACTCGTTCCATAATCTCAAAGTTATTGCAGCGTCATGTTCTGCATAAGCACCAACATATCGAGGCGGTAGTTTCCACATACCAGACTTTGGATCTACACCAAACTCTTCGGCGGCACTCTTGAGCATCTTCTCGTCTTTGTATGTGCCAAGATGATCTCCAGCTAACGAGTTTAGATTATAGTATCTTCTATTCTCGTTTAGTAAAGGCGCTGCAACCATGGTATCTCTGATCTTGCCTTTGACTTCTACACCTTCTGCTCTAAGCCAACCAAGATCGTATAGTGCATTATGGAACACGAATGTTTTAGTTGTGTCTTTACACAGATCTGTCAACCACTGAAACACTGGTCGTCTTGGCATATTACCCACAGTATGTGCCACTGGAAAATACCAAGAACTATCTCCAGCCGCCACGGCTATGCCTATGATGTGTCCGTCTTTTCTACACCATCCAGGTCCTAGCTTTGTTAGATTCTCATCTCTCGTTTCTAAGTCAATGGCTATCGTATCGTACTGCGATAGATCTGGTATAACTTCGGGTGGAGTCCAGTCTGAATCAACATTCCCCCATGCCACATCTTTTATGTCTTGTTCCAATAAATGGTATTGGTCACTTGTCATTTATAATTTCTCCACCTAATGCAGCATAGCCTATTATATCGACCCAACTGTCATCGTGTTTTATCGTTTCTGCTAGTCTGGCTAGTTTTACACCAACCATACAAGCCACAACTTCTTGTGCCGTAACTTCTCTGTCTAATATAACAGACCATATTCTTGCTATTCTTTCGTGATTAAATTTAGCAGGCCCATACTCTTTGGCTCTCGGACCATTGATTAGCTTCTCTGCTTGATCTAAAAAATATTTTCTGTCTTTTTTATTTTCTTTAAACTCTTTTATTGGTTTACCAAAAGGAGATTTGTTTGTGGTTTCAAGGACTTCGCACATGTCATGGACGTAACTATCCCAAAACGGACTAGGGTTTTCTTCGTCAGTTGCTCTTTGTAAATACCATTCTTTTTTCATAATTCAAATCCAAACTGTCCAGATTTTTCTATTATGTGTAACTCCTTCTTTGCTCTCGTTACACCCACATACCAAACTCTTCTCTCTGCATCTTGATCTGGACTTTCCACACATGCCTTCGTTGAGTCTAGCAACAATGCTACATTATCAGCTTCTCCACCTTTTGCTCTGTGGATTGTGGATACACGAATCCTGGGATCTGCCGATAGAATCTTCTCTCCTCTTTTTCTAACAGATACTATGTATGCAGCAACTTGTTCTGATATTTTTAATACATTTTGCCATGTCACAAATCTATTTGCCGTAAACTCACATAATCTTTCTAGATTACCTAAAGAGTAACTTTCGTCTGGTGGTCTTTCACTATTAACATCTGCTAAAGAATACATTAACTTTCGACCCGATCTTGTTATGTATTTCGGATTAATCAGTTTTGAAAAAGGTTTTAATAAATCGGCAGGCACTGATGCTCCTCTCTGTAACTTTAACCACACTTCTATAGCCACTAGTACGTTGACAGATACAGACCAACCCTCTCCTTCTCTCCAGAATACATAACCTTCTTCTCTTAATTTCTGACAGACTTTGTTGGCGATATAGTTAGTTCTTGTAAGAATCAACCACTCGCCCTCTGTCATATCAACATCAAGAATGTCATTATGCCATGTAACAAGTCC
>LUMT01000381.1_pt1 | contig 14445 bp, 15 predicted proteins | sample 729741 | NCBI WGS metagenome assembly LUMT01 (sample SAMN03860299, study PRJNA289734) | marine metagenome | biome: seawater column; feature: ocean; material: water; isolation source: Red Sea water column Station 192 - depth 50m | place: Saudi Arabia: Red Sea | collected 2011-10-15 | depth 50 m
ATAAACCCTTTTTTGGAGAAAAGATAAAATCTTTAAACGATTTAGATGATGCTTCATTATCCTCAACATTGGGTAAATTAACATTCAAAGATGTAATTACTCCTTATACAGAAGAAATTATTTCACAATTTAATCATCTAGATAAACTTAAAATAGTTTGGGATCCAGGAAATGGAGCCATTGCACCAATAATTCATAAAATTATTAATTCTATAAAAGGAACTAATATTATTTTGAATAGATGTATAGATGGTAATTTTCCAAATCATCATCCCGACCCAACAATAAGGAAAAATATTACTCAGATATCAAACTATATTAAAGAAAAACAATTTGACTTGGGTATTGCTTTCGATGGTGATGGTGATCGAATTGGAATTTTGGACAATAAAGGAGAATTAATATACTCAGATATCATATTTTTACTTTTATCTCTTGATCTTACAAAAGAAAAAAAAGATTTAGTAGCTATAGCTGACGTAAAATGTAGTAAAATACTTTTTGATACACTTAAAAATCAAGGTGTTGACATTCATATGTCAAAAACTGGACATTCTTTAATCAAAGAGATGATATCTTCAAAAAATGCAGATATAGCTGGTGAAATGAGTGGGCATATTTTTTATAACTATAAATATTACGGATATGATGACGCCATATATGCTTCTTTAAAATTAATTAGAATACTCAATAATACAAAAAAAACATTAAATGAATTAACGAGTGTTTATATGAAATCATCCTCTACACCTGAGATAAAATTATATTGTGATGAAAAAATTAAATTTAGTCTTTTGGAAAAAATAGTAGAAGATATTCCTAAACACTACGATAGTGGAGCTAATTTAATTACAATCGATGGTGTAAGACTAGAAACTGAAAATTTTTGGTTTCTTCTTAGAGCTTCAAATACTCAAAATTGTATAGTATTTAGACTTGAACACTTTGTTAATGATAAATTTAAAGAAGAATTAATTAAATTAATATCAATACTCGAGTCATATCCATTGGATATAAAAGAATTAACTAGTTTTAATCAAACAATCTAGTTTAATTAATTTAATTTCATTACATAAGTTTTTTGCTGTTTGTTGATCATCAACATTAATGTAACTTATAAAGTATCTACCATTTTTTTTTATTTGATGCTCAAAACTTCTTAATATTTTTATTTTATTTTTCAGTAAAGTGATGTGCTTCTTTGACCTACTAATCTTTTTGAAAGAAGATGTCTGAACTGTATAATAACTAGTACTTTTTTTTTCATTTTTAACAGTTAATTTTTTAATTTTTTCATTCTTGGATGTATCCTCATTTAAATATTTATTCATAAGAAAATTAATTTTATTATTCCTTTCTTTTGCAGAATTTCCTCCAAAGTATATACCTAATAAAAATTTATCACCATTTATCGATAATAGTGATATCTGAAACCCAGATTTTCTTGTATAACCAGTTTTTAAACCAATGTAATGATCATACTTTTTTAGTAATGTATTATGAGTTGTATAATTTTTACCTTTGATTTTAACTTTTGTTTTTTTAAATCGATGTAAGTGCTCAGGAAAATCTGTAATTATTTTAGAACTCAATTTAAATATATCATAAGCAGTAGATAAATTAGCTCTATTGGGAAGACCATGAGGATTTGCAAAATTTGTATTTTCTAAATTAAATTTCTTTGCATAATTATTCATTTTAAGCACAAATTTTTTTTCAGTGCCAGATATTTTTTCAGCTATTGCAACTGCTGCATCATTCGCAGATTTAATTATTAAAGAGTCAATCAATTGATCCACAGTTATGAAATCATTCTCAGCTATACCTAATTTAGAAGGTTGTTGATAGGTTGCATGCTTAGAAAAGTAAATACGATCATTTATGTTAATATTTTCTGATCTTAGTTCGTCAAATAAAATGTAAAGTGTCATAATTTTAGTAAGTGACGCTGGATAATTTTTTGTATCTTTATTAACCTCAAAATATATTTCTTGTGAAATTGGATTGCCTATTACACTTGCAATTTTGGCAAATAAGGGATGTGATAAATTGACTGTTAAAATCAGTGTGATAAGTATTATTCTCATAATCTTATTAATTTGTTATGATAGCGCATGTCCCTAGGTTTTAAATTATATTCTTTTTTTAATGGTAATCTTGTTCATCAGGATTCGCTAGGTAATAAATACTACCATGACAAAAATAATCCCTCTAAGAGATGGGTAGTTTATGCAAACGGATTTGGACCTGACTCATTACCAACACAATTTCATAACTGGTTACATGGTACTTCTGATGAAATTTTTATTTTTGAAGCTGAGGAAAATAATCAGGAAAGTTTGGTCAAAAGAAGAGTTCAAAAGCATTCAGTAAAACATAAAGAGACAAATGATAAGGGTTATAACAATTGGCAGCCAAAATAATTAGCGAAATTGACTCCTACGACACAAGATTCCATTTTAAAGTTGGTCTTTTTTTCATTACTATTTTACTAATTATTTTTTTTATATTTAAAAATATTAACAATAACGAAACTATCCCTTTATTAAAAATCAAAAGTGACGGTATTTTTGGAAAAAAAACATTATTTATTGAACCAGGTTTTGGTGATTTTTATAATAAATCAAATGAACAGTATATATTTAATCAAACACAAGACTCATATTCAGTTGATATGTTTCTCAGATATTTAAATGATTTAAATGAATAAAATAAATGTAGAATTTATACTTGGGTTATTAATATTAATAATATCATTAATTAGTATTTTTTATTATTCTTCTAAAATAAATCTCCTTAATAAGATCGAAACTTTTCAAATTAATTCTAGTTTCTTTGATATAGGCAACACGAATATAGGCAATGATGTTAAAATAAATGGTGTAAAAGTAGGTGAAGTTTTAAATATTAAATTAGATCAAGAAACATACATGGCTATAATTACATCATCTGTTGACAAAACTATCAGTATTCCTGATGATTCAGTATTTAAAATATCAAATAATGGATTTATAGGATCTTCGTATATAGAAATTCAATTAGGAAATAGTGAGGAATTACTAAAAAACAATGACTACTCAGTTAATAATATTGATGCAGTATCTTTGGAAGAAATTATTAATAATTTTATTTTTGATTAGTATTTTCTTTAATCAAACACTTGCAACTGAGATTAATAATACAAAGCTGCTAATTTTAGATAAATCCTCATCTTCAAAATATGAACTCAAATTTTCAAAAAATTACCAATTCAGAAATTTATTTTTTGAAATAGTATCTTGCAAAAACATTGAATTTGATAAATATCTTGATACAGGCGCTTTAATAAAGATTTCTCAAAATGATAATATATTTATTGGTTGGTTCTTTAAATATACTGATGAATTAAATATGTATTCAAATAAAATATATGAAATTTCATTAATTGATTGTTAACTAAATCTTTTAATATTTTTTTCTAGCCAATTTGTATTATACATACCATTTATAAAATCTTTTTGATTTAAAATCCATTTGTGTAATTCAATATTAGTATCTATACCATCAATAATTATTTCATCTAAAGACCTTTTCATTATTGATATGGCTTCATTTCTGTCTTTGCCTTTAGAAATTATTTTTAATACTAGACTGTCATAGTGAGGGTTTACTTTATAATTTGTATACAATGCAGTATCTATTCTAACTCCTCTCCCTCCTGGCACATTTATAAAGTTTATTGTTCCCGGGCTTGGTGAAAAATCCTTTGCATTTTCTGCGTTTATTCTACATTCAATCGTGTGATTTCTTTTCACCAAATTAGATAAATCTAATTTATACCCAGCAGCAACCATTATTTGATATTTAACTAAATCAATGTCAAATGCTTCTTCAGTTACTGGATGTTCGACTTGTAATCTTGTATTCATCTCGATAAAAAATACCTCATTGTCTTGGTATAAAAATTCTAAGGTTCCTAAACCTTCATACTCATTTTTAAGGAGCAAATCTTTTATATTTTTCTCTATTTTATCTAAATTATTTATTTTCACAAAATCTGAAGGTATTTCTTCAATAATCTTTTGATTTTTACGTTGAATTGAGCAGTCTCTTTGTCCAATTATTTCAGCATAGTTGTTTACAGGATCTGAAATTACTTGAAATTCAATATGTTTTGCATTTGTAAGAAATTTTTCAGCATACATAGTGTCATCTCCAAAATAATTTTTTGCCTCTGATTTTAATTGAGAAAAGAATTTATCAATTTCACTTTTATTATTAAAAACTCTCATGCCTTTACCACCACCGCCATAAGCAGCTTTGATTACAATAGGAAGACCTATTTCATCAGCATTTTTTAGAGCTTCACTTGAATTTGTTATATTTTTGGAATTTTTATCTCCTAATATAGGTAGCCCAAAGTTACTTGCCAAATTTAAGGCATTGCTTTTATTACCAAGTTCTAAAATAGATTTAGAACTTGGTCCTATGAACTTGACTTTGTGTGAATTCAATATTTTTGAAAATTTATCATTTTCACTTAAAAAACCATAACCTGGATGGACTGCATCAGCTCCAGTTATTTCAATTGCACTAATTATACTTGGGATATTTAAATAACTTCTATTCGGAAGAGCGCTCCCTACACAAATACTTTCATCGGCAAGTTTTACATGCATAGCTTCTGTATCTACATTTGAGTGAATTGCTACTGTCCTGATATTAAGTTCTTTGCATGCTCGTATAATACGAACAGCAATCTCCCCTCTATTAGCTACTAGTATTTTTTTAAACAATTATAATATTTCAAATAGAGGTTGACCAAATTCAACAGCTTCTCCATTTTTAACCATTATCGTTTTAATTGTACAATCTCTGTCAGATTTAATTTCATTAAAAGTTTTCATAGCTTCAATTAAGCAGATAGTATCACCTTTTTTAATCTTTTGGCCCTTTTTAGCAAATGGCGGAGAGCTTGGTTTAGGTGTAAGGTAAATAATACCTACCATAGGACTATCAATACTAATTAAATTATCATTCTTAATATTTTCAATACTAGTAGGTAGAATATTTTGTGAATTTTTAACAGTATCATAGTTTGATGTATTATTTGATATTTCAATAGTATTTATTTTATTTGATAATTTAATTGAACCTAAATTGTGATCTTTAATTTTTTTTATTAAAGAATCAATTGTATCATTAATTTTTTTATCTAACATCGCATACAATATACCTAATAGATTTCAAAATAAAACTCTAATATAAACAAACTATTTAAATTGTTTTGCTAACTTTAAATTTTGATTAAAATAGTTTGATTTGATATTAATACCATAGCTATCTTTTTTAATTTCATCAATTTCATAATAGTTCAGCTGACCTACTAGCTGGCCATCTCTTATGATAAAGGGTGTATCATATGCACGTAATTCTAAAACAGCAGGAGTACCAGATTTATTATTGCCAAAACCAGGATCAAAAAATCCAGCGTAGTGTACTCTAAAATTACCAAAACTATCTTTGAAAGGTTCGAGTTCTGCAGCTTGATTATTTTTTATATGAATAGCCTCTTTTGATCGAAGTATATAAAACTCATCTCTCTCAATTATAAAATAATTATCTTGAGGTATAATCTTTTCCCAATATTTGTCAGATTTGTAAAATTTTATTTTATTTAAATCAATCGCTGATGTGATCTTTTTAGCTTTATATGCAGAAATTTGATTTTTTTTGATTGATACTGATAGATTAATTTGTCTAATCTTATTCTCTACATAAGGTCCACGAAAAAATCTTATTTGGTTTAATGATAAATTTTTCTTTATGACAATGCTGAAGGACTGTGGAATAATTTCTAAGTATAACTTTCCTTTATAATTATAATTTACGTAATCATACTCTTTGCCATTTTCAGTTATTATTCTAGTAAAAATATCTAATCGACCAGTTGTGCTTTTCGGATTTGATTTTCCCATTATGTCTTTAGGCAAACTTAGTTTTTCATTTAATTCACACAAATAAATACAATTTTTTTCTAAAAGAGTATTTTGACTTAAATCAATTTTTGTAAGAGATAATTCTTTAATAACTTCTGAAATTTTTTTATTATTTGGGATAAAAGATGCTTTTATTCTATAACATTTTTTAGATAATGTTAAATCAAGTGAAGCAGGTTGAATTTGATTGCTTATGTTTATCTTATCTGAATATATTTGCTTTTTTTTGATAAGCTCTAAAATTTGTTCTCTATTTAAATAGGGCATATGATTTATCTAAAGTTGGAATATCTTTAATATCATATTTTTCACAAAAAAAATCAGCTTTATTTTTAGAGTTTATAGCTTTGTAATACTGACAAAAATAGAAGTTTGAAAGTTTGTTATTTTTTACTTTATTATAATACTTTCCGTAAATGTAATAATAAAAATACTCATTACTCAATTTTTTATCAAATTTTAACTTATCGATAATATAATATTTGTCAGATAAATTGTTTTCTAATAGGTAATTAATATATTCTATTTTCAGAAAAGAATTATTATTGATATTCAATAAATTCTGAAAATCTTTTTCCCATTCATCAATAAAGATACCTTTTTTGAAAGCTTCATAGTGAATTAATTCTTTATTTATATTTTTTAAGCTTTCTTTTCGATCAAAAATACCTTTGTCAAGTTTTTTAAAGAAATTATTAAATGAATTATTATTTGAGTTTTTAAAGTACTTTGATTTAATCCAATCAAATTTTATGGAATTTTCAGACTTCTTATAATCTAATTGTCTCAAATTGTTTATCCTATCTTTATTCCTAGGGTGTGTCCTAAAATAATTTTTACTTGTTTCAGGTAACTCACTTAAAAAAGTAATTAATTCTAAAGTATGAAGCTTATTTTTTTTTATATTATCAATCATAAAATTGTCCGCTTCTATTTCAAAATTTACTGAGTATTTATTAAGATCATTGACTAAACTAGAATTTAGAGTTATTGATGAGCCAACACCTACGTTAGCATTTCCCACAATTACAGCCAAACCAATAGAAAATAAACTGTAAAATGCATTTCTATTATTAGATTGATAAATTTTTATTTTTTTACTTTGAAAATGGTTTCTAACAATATGTCCATATTCATGTAAATATATAGCTTTAAGAGTATCTTCTTCATTTATTAATTCTAACAACCCTGTTGTAAAATAGATTTTGTCATCAATTACAAAAGCATTAGATAATTTACTTTTAATTAAATAGACATCTACGTTACTTAAATTCAAATCATTGCTAATATCAACAAAATAGTCCTCAAAAATTGGATCTCTAATAATCTCATAACTATGTAAGTTTTTAAAAATACATATAAGAAATATTATAGAAAAGAATTTAGTATTAATTTTCAATTAATCTTTTTTTTATTTTTCTTCTATAAGATTTTTCAATATTTGTGTCTTCAGTTTTATTCAACTCAATCATTTCCTTGGCATTATTTTTTACTTTAATTAGTAAATCATTATCTAATTCATAGATATTTTTTGAAATAGATTTTTTAATAAAATTTATTTTAAAAGGTAGTTGAATTGACTTTAATTTTTTATTAATTACTTTTGAGTTTTCATTATAAAATATTTCATCTATTTGAATTTCAATATCATCTTTATTTCCAATCGCATTTATTGCCTTAATATCTGAAATAATATTATAAATTAAGATAGAATTTGTCTTTTTAAAGCCACCACCGCCACAACAATCACATTTATTATAAAACATTTCATAAATACTTTGACCAATTCTTTGTCTTGAAATTTCCATTAATCCAAATTGTGAAATTTTTGTAATTTGCACTCTAGATCTATCTTTAAAAAATAAATCTTTAATTTTTCTTTCTACTTTCAGGTTATTTGCATTTATATTCATATCAATAAAATCTATGACAATTAATCCAGCAATGTTTCTAAGTTGAACTTGTTTAAATATTTCTTCGCATGCTTCTATATTTGTATTTAAAGCAGTAATTTCTATATTCTTTTCTGAAGTAGATCTTCCAGAATTTATATCTATACTTGTAAGTGCTTCTGTAGGATTTATAACTAAGTATCCCCCAGACCTTAAGTAAATATTCTCCTCAGTTAGACTATTTATTGGATTTTTAATTCCATAACTTTCAAAAAGAGGAAGCTTTTCATTATAGTGGGTAATCTTTTTATTAGATTTTACACTAAAATCTTTTTCTAATTTTTTATATTCTTTCATTGTTTTAGTATCTGAAAAAATTATTTCTTCTATTGACCTTTGATTAAAATCTCTCGCAACTTTTATTATGGGTGTATCTAATTCTGTGATTAATACAGGTGCTTTTGATTTTAATGTATCTTCTCTTATTTTAGTCCATAATTTTTTCAAATATTTAAAATCTGCAATTATATCCTCGTCCTCTGCTGATATTGCATTTGTTCTGATTATTAAAGACATTCCATCTGGCAAATTAAAATTTTCGTGTAATTTTTTTAATCTTTTTCTATCAAGAGGATTTGAAATTTTCTTAGAAACACCACCTGTAGATGAATTATTGGGCAATAAAACGCTATATCTTCCAGGTAAAGATATAAAAGTAGTTATTGCAGCTCCTTTTGTTCCTCTTTCTTCCTTTACTATTTGTATCAATAAAACTTGATCTTTTTTGATTACATCTTGTATCTTGTATTTCCTATAGAAAGATAAAAATTGTTTTTTATTTTCTTTTTCATCATCAATTTCGGTATTTTTGTCATTATTTATTAGGATTTTTTCGCCATGAGGTATTTTAAAGTAACTTGGATGTATTTCATCAAAAGGCAAAAAAGCTTTCTTTTCTGATCCAAATTCAATGAATGCAGCTTGTAACGATGGCTCTACTCTGGAAACGGTTCCAAGGTATATATTATTTTTTTTATTTGAGACTAAGGCGTCGGAGTAGTCAAAATAATTGATTTCTTGCCCATCGGCTGCAATGATACATAATTCAGTATTGATGCTACCATCAATAAAAATTCTTTTAGACATGTTTTTAAATCCTTTTGATATGATAAATTATTAATAGTTTGGTTATTTAGTAAAATGAAATTTTTTAAATATTTACAGTACATTTTTTTAATCTGTATATTAGGCATATCTATAATAATTCTATATTTATGGAATATTCAACAAGATTTACCTGATCATAATATATCTCAATATTTTCCAAATGAAATAACTAAAATTTATGATGAAAAATATGAGCTTATGTATCATGTTGGAAATAGAGATAGATTCTATTTAGACTATAAAGACATTCCTGAAAATATGATTAAAGCAATTATTTCGGCAGAAGATAAGACTTTTTTTCAACATCAGGGTTTTGACATAAAAGGAATAGTCAATGCTTTTATAATTAATTTGAAAAATATTTACTCCAAAAATAATAATAATTATGTAGGCGCCTCTACAATAACACAGCAACTAGTAAAAAATATTTTACTTAATAGAGATCAAACTATTTCAAGAAAAATCAAAGAACTAATATTATCACTAAGAATAGAACAAGAATACTCAAAAGAATTTATAATAGAACTATACTTAAATGAAATATATTTTGGAAGACGCTCGTACGGAGTTGCCTCTGCATCATTTAATTATTTTAATAAGTCAATATTTGACTTGGATATTCATGAATATGCATATCTTGCAGCCTTACCTAAAGGCCCGAATAATTATGATCCAAAAAAAAATTATAATAAAGCCTTAGAAAGAAGAAATTATGTTTTAAAACAAATGGAATTAAATAAATTCATTACTTCGGATCAATTTAATTTTTATTCAAATTTAGAGATAGAGGTTTATGAAAAAAATAATAAGAAATATAAATCAGATTATAAGACAGACTTTATACTAAATTATTTGAATGAAAATTCATTTGATGAAAATGCTTTTTATATTCAATCCACGATAGATCAAACTCTACAAAAAATATCAGAAAAATCTTTATTGGATAATTTAGCCTTATTTGAGAGAAAATACAGAAAATGGTCTGGTAGCTATAAAAACTTGGAAGAAATATTAAAATATAAGAATGATCATTGGCATATTGCCAGAGTTATTAGTAAAAATCTAAATAAAACAAAATTATCCATAATTAATTCAGCTGAAATCATAAATATAAATAATGAAAATAATTACTATGGGCCCGAAAAGATTTCACCAGACACATATTTGAGTATAGATGACTATATTTTTGTGACCAACATAGATAATATTTTTTATGCAGTTCAGTTACATGAAATAAACGGATCTGTAATTATTATGGATCCTTTTAATGGAAATATAGTTTCTATGGTCGGCGGTGTTAATTATGATATGAGTAATTTTAATAGAGTGACTCAGGCATATAGACAACCAGGATCATCTATTAAACCATTTATATATGCTCATGCTTTAGAAACTAAAAAATTTTTACCTAATACACTAATATTGGACTCAAATATTTTGTTAGATCAAGGTAATAATCTTCCTGTATGGGTACCTAAAAATTATTCTAATAAATCGTACGGTGAACTAACATTTAGAAGAGCCTTAGAGACTTCAAATAATCTAGTAACATTAAAAATAGGTTTAGATTTAGGGTTGAATTCAGTAAATGAATTTTTAGATAAAATAAATTTTTATAATAAAAACATTAAATCTGATGTTTATTCGACTCTTCTTGGTGCAGTTGAAAATAATCTTTTAAATTTGACTACATCTTACTCAATTTTTTTAAATGGGGGTTATATAGTCGAGCCATCTATTATTAAAAAAGTTGTCTCAAATGAAGGTGAATTAATTGTTAATAATGAATATTTTAAATGTAATTATTGTTCATTTTCAATCGATGACAGGTCATATAGATTACCAACGATTGAGTCACAAAAAGAAAAAGTCATATCTCCGCAAACTTCTTTTCAAATACTAAACATATTAGAAGGAGCTATCGAAAGAGGCACTGGTAAATCTTTGAATAAAATTGATTATCCAATTGCTGGAAAAACTGGTACCACAAATGAAAGTAAGGATTTATGGTTTTTTGGACTAACTCCAAGATATGTAATTGGAGTTTATGTTGGTTATGATACACCTAAATCAATAGGATACAGGGAAACGGGATCTTCTGTTGCATTACCTATTTTTAAAACAATAATTGAGAATTATCTTTTATATAGCAAAAATACAAATGACAAATTTATATTACCTAGTGACTTAATTATTAAAAAGGTTAACAAAGATAACGGTGAGATTTCTGATGGACAAAATACAATTATTGACTATTTTACAAAAGAACAGTTAGAAATATTAGATAATATTAATAAAATTGAAAGCATTGGTGGAATAAATTAATGGATAAATACGAATTATTAAATTTAGTCAATGAAATAGAATCTTTAATAAAACTCACAAGGAGGAGTCTTTGACTACGAAAAAACGATTAAAGAAATTGAAACCTTAAACGAAATAGTTACCAACCAAGAAAATTGGAGTAATATTAATTTAATTAATAAATCTCAAGAAAAATTAAAACAAAATACAAATGTCATAAACGATTTTAAATTTATTTTTAATCAGTTTAAAGAATTTAAAGAGTTTATTGAAATTTATGAGTCTCTAAATGATAAAGAAATAAATGAGTTAGTTGAAAATATTAATAATTTAAAAACACAATGTGAGAAAATTAAAATTAAATCTCTTTTAAACAAAGAAACTGATGATTGTAATGCTTTTATTGAAATACATGCTGGAGCTGGAGGTACTGAAAGTCAAGATTGGGCTGAAATGTTGTCTAGAATGTACCAACGTTTTGCAGAAAAAAATAATTACAAATATAAAATTATAGATTATCAAAGAGGAGAGGAGGCTGGTCTCAAAAATTTAACAATGATAATATCTGGCTTTAAAAGTTATGGTTATTTAAAGAATGAGTCAGGTATTCACAGGTTAGTGAGGATCTCTCCTTTTGACTCAAATAAGAGAAGGCATACAAGTTTTTCCAGTGTTTGGGTATATCCTGAAATAGACAAGGATATAGAAATCGAAATCAATAATAAAGATTTAAGAATTGACACATTTAGAGCTTCAGGTGCAGGTGGTCAGCATATTAACACTACTGACAGTGCAGTAAGAATAACACATTTAAAATATAATATAGTTGTGCAAAGCCAAAGTGAACGATCACAACATCGTAATAGAGACACTGCAATGAAGATGTTAAAATCTAGACTATATGAGATAGAATTAGACAAAAAAAATGAAGAAAAAAAAAAGGAAGAGAGTAATAAAAAACAGATAGGATGGGGAAACCAGATAAGATCTTATGTTCTTCATCCATATAAAATGGTCAAAGATCTTAGAACAAATTATCAGACATCGAATGCTGAAAATGTTCTCGATGGAGAAATATCTGAATTTTTGGAGTCAACTTTAATAGATGCATAAATATTATTTTTTTAAAATTTTAGCTCTATTATTTTTACCGTTCCATACATTTGCCTATGATTTTAGTTTTCAGAAAGGAGATAATTTATTACAAATTGATTTCGAAGGTAATCATATAAAAGAAATTAAATTTGACTTAAAAATTAATGGTCAGAGAAACTTTGGAATAATAAATTACCATAATGATGAGATTTATATCCTTTTAAATACTGACCAAATATCATTTGATAATTTTAAAAAAGTTTTTCCCAAGCCTCAAAAAAATAAAAAATTAACAAAAAAAATAAACTTCAATTGGGAGATATCTGAAATGACAATTTCAAAGGAATACTCGCTCTTTTCAAACAAACTAAATTTTATCTATGATAAAGGTTTTGAGTCTATGATGTTCTATGATAGTCAAAAAGAATTTGAATTATCAATCCTACCACAATTAGATGGAAACAAACAAATATATTTGTTTTCAAAAAATGCAGGTCAATTTTTTTATGCACAAAAAATATCTAAGCACATGAATGGTGGAGCTTTAATTGGCAAAGGTTCTTTTAGAAAATTTGATGACTACGATCTAAATATAAAAGTTAAAGATTTTAGTATTGATAAAAATTCAAAGTTCTACAATTTACTTTTTACATCAAGAATGTTAGATATTTTTTCATTTTTACAAAATAGCCAAGATGAATTTAATTATTTAGAGGTCCCTGTTCAAAAAAAAGGTAAAGTTTTCAATTTTGATCATGCCATAATGTTAGGTGGGACAGTTGCTTTTTCCTTTAAGGGTGAAGCAAACCCATCAGAGAGGGTTGCAACAGTTAACGGAACTTATGGACCCTTATATTTATTTGAAAAAAATTTTAAAAATGTACCTTTTTTAAGCGAATTTTTTGGTAAAAATGTCGAAGAAAGTCTTTTAGCTGCTGATTTTAAAGTTAAAAAGAACGGAAACAAAACAGATTTTATATTTAATCCTTTATCAATACTAACTCCGGGTAAAACAAGAAACTTTTTTGATATTTGGGAGTAATTAACTTATATTAATTTTATCAAATGTAGAAATTTCTCCTGATTTTATTATCTCAGCACGTACTCCACTTTTAAATGCTAAAAGCCTAACAAGATTTTTTATTCCTAATTTTTTTTGAAGATATCTACATGGATGACATAATTCATGTACTCTTAAAATTACATTATTAATTTGTATTTTTTTTTTTATAGTTTTTTTAAGGTCAATACCTGATGTGATTATATTTCTTCTGAAATCCTTATAATCTATTTTTTTTCTTATTTTATTATTAAAATCGTCAATTTTTTCAGACTCTATTAGAGTAACTTGTTCATAATTATTTTTAAAATTTCCATAATATCTATCATTAATAATTCCCATATTTTTCATTAAGATTGCTTGATTTATATAAAAAGTATTTTCTCCATCAAGATTGCTAATATTGATTGCTTTAATTTTGCCCATTTTCTAATATATTTACTTTAGTTTATATTTATGGAAGATAACACAAATTTATATAGTCAAAGGAATACACTAATTCGTAATTTTCTTATTTTTTCTAGATTGGCACCTTTTGTTACTAGTTTTATAGGTTCAGTCCTTATTAACAAGATTTTTCTAAAAACACCTAATCTAATTAATCTTGATTTTATTTTAATTTTTATATCTCTTTATTTGGTTTTATACGTATTTATTTCTCACACTAAGTCTTTATGTGAGCAACTTGCTATTGTTAATCAAAAAATAAATTCACATAGCGACGAATAATAAGTTTTATTTAAAAATTTTTTTTATTCCTTTAGGGTCTATTATAGTTTATAAAAGAACAAAATATGAACAAAAATATCCAAGTAAAGACTGATAAGGACAACAACCTTGAGTCCGTACCTTATGTTTTGTCTAAGATTTCAGCTGGATTTCCATCCCCAGCTGATGATTATATAGAAAATAATCTGAGCTTATCAGAACTACTGATCAAAAATCACTT
>LUMT01001305.1_pt1 | contig 14431 bp, 31 predicted proteins | sample 729741 | NCBI WGS metagenome assembly LUMT01 (sample SAMN03860299, study PRJNA289734) | marine metagenome | biome: seawater column; feature: ocean; material: water; isolation source: Red Sea water column Station 192 - depth 50m | place: Saudi Arabia: Red Sea | collected 2011-10-15 | depth 50 m
GGTGGGGTATTGATACCGAAGCTGACTTCGAGGATGATAGCAAAACATATTATTATGTTCGTTATCACGCCAACAAGGTTAAGTTCAAACCTTTCGATGGTTACTCGCACGATGATGAAATGCGACCATACGAATTTAAAACTTCTTGGCTGAATCAGATTGCTGATTTTACAGAGAAGAATACCCTTTGGGGAGTTCGCTCAAATCAACTTAGCAAAATCAAAGCTAAAAAGAATTGGGTCTGCCTAGATGATGTCTACGAAGATTTAGTTTTCAAAGACGAAAAGGTTGCAAGGTATGTTCAGTATTACGAAGAAAATTCTTTGTTTAATGACTACTGTCAAAAAACTATGTTCGACTTGGACAAGTTCCCAAAAGATACAATGAATGAAAATTTAAAAAATTTATTAAATTCTTATATGGGTTGGATTGGTAACAAGGTTCACGCTAACAAAGCTCCTTATAACCATCAGTATGTCCTTGAGCGACTCAAGTCTCGCAATCTAAGTGGCGAATCATCAGCTAGGAAAACTGCATTTGATAAAGCGTATCCTATGGCGAAGTATGCTCTTGAGAAAAGTTATAAAGGGTATTCGCCCCAAAACATTTCCGATGTGTTAGCTTATATCGGTTAGTAGTAAGGTAATCAGAAAGTGTTGGCTAGGGGTGTGGTTGCTCCTAGCCAACCAAACCTTTAATTTTATATTATTATGCAATTAGATTTTTTAACTTATACTGAGACTAGGGAAGCTCAACAACTAAATTTCCTTGACGACAAGAATCGTGTTCACATTCAAAAGTGCGACAAGCGTGATGTGGAAAAGTTCTTTGCTTCAATTACTGAAGATGAAATTATCGACACCTCACTTGTATGGGAGAAGCTCAAATGCACCAACGATATGGAAGTATTCCAAAGATGGTTGTTTGCCTTCTGCTCAGTCCATACATCTTACGAATCGAATATGCGAGGCTACCTTGCCATCAAAGACTTTACCGAATGGTTTAATCGTGACGATGTGCTGAAGCAAAAGCTAATCGAAAGTGGCGTTGGTATGTATAACAATCGCACAAAGTTTATTAGCGAGTTCGCTACAAAATTTTGGCAGAATCCAAATTTATTTAAATTTAAAAAAGATCAGAAGTGGTCAGAGTTCCGTGATGGTCTTGTAAAAGAAATCTTGGGCTTGGGCTTGGCAAAGGTATCATTCGCCTTAGAGATGATATATACCTTTGATGCAAAAGTGATGTGTGCAGACACACACCTATTCCAAGCCTATGGACTCGACCAATCTAAACATCTAAGTGAGTATCAAAAGATTGAGAATCATTGGATAGAATTTTCTACAATGTATAATGTCCCTAGTGCTATCGCTAGAGCAATATATTGGAATAGAAAAAAAGGAGAAAAAGACTGCTACTATTGGGCGAAAGTGCTTGACAATCAAGCTAATGATGCTAGTATAGAAGTCTAACTAAAGTGTAAACATATAACAAAGGAAAACGTATAAGATGGCTAATTACCCATATATAGTATCAGAGGATACGGCAACACTTCTTTATGAAGGCAAGCCTTATACTCTTAATTCATCTCACGCAAACTTCGCACCATTTAAGAGTGCTTTGGTTGAAGGGGATTTTGAAACGGCAATCAATTACCTAGACATCAAGAAGCAGATTAAAGAGTTTGCCGATGGAGAGTTAAAGGTTGAAAATGGCTCAGTATATTACTACGGCACTCAGCTTCACGGCAAGGTTGTAGACAAGCTACTTGAGCTACTCGAAAGTGGTTTAAAGCTAGGCAGTCCATTCGTTAAGTTCGTAAAGAATCTGCTAGACAACCCAAGCAACAATTCTGTTGAGGAATTGTATGACTTCCTATCTTACAAGTCATTGCCTATTGATGATGATGGTTATGTTATCGGATACAAGGGAGTTTGCTCTGATGGTTGGTCAAAAAGTGGCAACACTCACACTATCGTTCTACAAGGCGAAGTAAATGAGCGTGGTCAAATTATGAATCGTGTTGGCGATACCATTGAAGTTCAGCGTAGGAGCGTGGACGACAATCGTCAGAACCAATGCTCTCACGGCTTACATATTGGATCATTCGATTACGCTAAGTCTTGGGCAAGCGATGGTCAGCTTCTATTGGTTCGCTTCAATCCTGCCGATGCAGTCAGCGTTCCACAAGATTCTGAATGTCAGAAGCTACGAGTCTGCAAGTATGAGATACTTGAGGAAGTCGAAGTCGAAGATGATTCGGAGATTAAAGAACCTTATTATGGAGTCTATACAAATGGTTTTGGTCAAGACTCAGATGAGGATAACGATTATGATGAAGATTATGATGATGAGGAATACGAAGATGAAGATTAAAATTGTTAGCAATTATATTTTGGTTTTTGTGCGTGGTAATTTATTTATTTTGTAAAAGCAATGAGTGTTAAAAAAATTACAATCGAAGTAGATGGCGATAAGACTGAACACGACCTAGAAGGAAGCAAAGCTGAAAAGTTTGAAACTACGATGGGGGCTTTTGAAGATGTCTTAGCCACACACTTTGGAGTTAATCCGACAAAAAACTCCTTAGAAATCGTCGATGCAGTAGCAATCGACTAGAAGTTAAAAGCGTGGGGGCGAGTAGCGAAAACATCTACTCGTCCCCAAAAACTTATCAATTTAATTTTTATTTAAATTTTAAAAAACTTATGCAAGAAAATGCAAACTATGTCGTGGTAGAAGCCGATAAGAATAATGTCGTAAACTTTTACTCAACAAAAACCCCTCAGTCTTTAGCTTGGGCTAAAGAATGTTCAAGACAAATGAAATCAATGAGTGGCAAAGAATATAATGTTTTAGTCAAGATTGATGGTCAAAAGGAACTGTTAGAAGTAAAAGATTATGAACATACCTTGGGTAGAAAAACAAATTAAAGAGGTCAAAAATTGGCTAAAATTAAACGAAGGTCAGTCATTCCTACCTACAATGGATGTAGACGACCTTTTGCATAAACAAGAAGTGGCACACAAAAAAGAAGTGCTTGCGATATTAACTAGAATTAGACACCATTAAATCATGCCCCAAGTAGATGAATCAGTAACAAAAGAATATATCGGAAAAAGCCAAAGCGATTTCCTAAATTGGCTTCAAAGAAAACTTGAAGAAGAAATGGAAAAACCATCATTTAAAAACTACAAACCTCAAAGAAAGAATAAGAAAAATGCTTAAAGATGTATTAGATATGTTGGGCAAACTTTTAGTTTGGTGGGTTGTAGCGTTTTTGTTTTTCGGCTTACTCATTATGCAATGCTCGAAAGAGGCAGAATCAAACGTCACAATTACAGATGTGATTGATGCTATAGAGGAAGTTGAATCTAATCGTGATCCTTATGCTATAAACGCAAAAGAAAATGCGTTAGGTTGTTTACAAATTAGACCTATTATGATAGCCGACTATAATCGTATTACTGGCGAGAACTTGCCACACGATGTAGCGTATAATCGTTCTATGGCATACATAATTGCCTCGACAATCTTTAATCATTATATGAAAGGGATTGAGAAGCCTAACGCCAAACATCTAGCCTTTATATGGAATGGTGGTGGTAGTGCTTGGAGGCGTGTAGATAGCCCTAAAAGCGATAGTAAGCAACGCAACCTTGAAGTCTACTGGAAAAAAGTTAAAAGCCATTTATAGGATGCAAGGAGCTTATAAAAAATTCGACAAAGAGTTGTATAAAAAGTATGACGAGTCAGCCAAAGACCGAACAAAAAATTTTCTTAGGTCTAAGGGTTGGGAAGTGAAGGATCATCCGAACAAATATGCTCAAGACCTTGTAGCGACCAAAGATGGTAAAGAGTTTTTGGTGGAGTGCGAAGTAAAACTTGTTTGGAACAAACCAAAATTTCCATTCGATACAATTCAATTACCTGCGAGAAAAGAAAAATTTTTTAAAAATCGCACCGCCTTTTTTATATGGAATAAAGCTCTTGATGATGCGATTTATTTTTGGAGCGATCACATAAAAGAATACCTATCGACATTGCAGAACACCTAGCTGAAGATGCAATGAAGCTAGACAATTTGAACGATGCCATCATTGGCGTTACAACACAAGGTTATCTAGTTTATTGCTACGATAAAATTGTTGACCACTTTGTCAAAAAAGATGGGATGGAAAGAGAAGAAGCTATTGAGTGGACTGATTTCAATGTTGTTGGACTTGATGGCAATGGAAACTGGATTATTGTAATGCCAAAATACTACTACGAGTAATGAATATATTCTGCATAGACAAAGACCCAATCCAATCAGCTAAGTGGTTGTGTGACCAACATTGCAACAAAATGGTGCTAGAGTCAGCACAAATGGTCGCCAACTGCTTTACCTTAGAGACGCTTGAGTCAGCACCTAAGACACAAAAAGGAACTGCTCGTAAACACTCTTACTACAAGCACCCTTGCTCTATTTGGGCTAGGGAGACTTTTGGCAATCTTTATTGGCTTCTTACTCATTCTCTCGCTATGGAAGTTGAGAGGTTAAACAGAGGTTTCAAGCCACATTTCTCAGCAGAGTTTTTGCATTGGGCATACGATAAATTCCTTGATGCCGATAACATAAAAGAACATAGTTTAGAACAAACACCTTTTGCTATCGCCATCAGCGATACAATGAAGTGCAGACAAGACCCTACCTTTGAATCGTGCGACGAAGTTGGCAAATATAGACTCTACTACAAGTATGATAAAGCATTTGCGACTTGGAAGAAAAACAAACCTTTGTGGATTTAAAAAAATTTAAAAAAAATGGGTGAAGATACAAAGATAGCTTTGATGTTTATAGCGTTTGCATTTATAGGAGTTCCACTAGCTTGTTGGTTACTTTGTTGGTGGGCTGACCACTCTGATGATTATGTGGCTAGGAGATGTAGAGAAGCAAACAGAAGATACTACGAGTGGGAACAAAGACAAAGGAGAAAAAGAAAATGAGTGATTACTTTGAATTACCAAGCGTAAAATCCCTTTATTTTAAAGAGAGTGGTTACGTTTATAAAATGATAGGCTCAACACCTATGTTTCGTGACCCAATTAGTTTAGAAGATGTTGACAAGTCTTGGATAGACAGTTTAAGTAAAGAGGACAAAAAGAAGATAGAGAAAGATTTAAAAAAACTTGAAAAAAATGAAAGACCCAATCGTAAGGCAGATACTAGGACTAGACAATCCAAAGCCTCGCAACACTCAGAAGTATAAAGGCGTGATGTGCTTTGACCACAAGACTGGTGGAGCTATTCAAGTTATGACTGCTGACAGTTACAACAGAAACAAACAATACTATGTGCCAACCAAAGGTCGTAGTGCAATGAAAAGATACTAATTATGTCAGAACAAGAATACCGAACAGAGATACAAAACTATTTGATTGCTAATGCAGAATCAGATATTCGCATCGTTAAACATAAGATTGATGGTATGAAAGAAGAATATCGCCAATTTGATGATGAGGCTGACTTTGCAGAGAGGCTAGAGAAGTTATATACAGAACTAGGTAGTCACGAACATAGATTGGCTATGATTAAGATGCACCCATACAACTCGTCCTCTTGGGAAGTTAGCGAGATAAACTCAGACCAAGACTTCGCAGTAGGCTATGAGGTAGACTATGATGCACAATTAGATAGGTTAAACAAAGACTTATAGTTTTCATTTGTAATTATAAAAAGAGTATTATGGAATTATTTTTAAAAGTTTTAAAAAGTTTATTTAAAATTGGGTTTAGTAAACAGAACAAGTAAGGGAATATATATAAGAAAACAAGTAGAAAAGCGGTAAGTGTAGATTAAAATTATATGGATAGCGAATTGTCCCTCCTCGCTCTCTAAAATAACGGAATTATCTATTCGATTAAAACTATGACAGAAAAAACAGAATACTGGTTAGGCATTATATTATCTTATGCAGTAGGTCTTATACTTACCATACCATTTCTTGTGGTTGTTGGTGTATGTAGGTTGGCTCTTACAGTATGTAGCGTGGCATACGATACGTTTATGTTTACGCCTAGAGTTGTGAACGCTTACATATATAGGCACTACGACAAACAAACGCAATCAGCGAAAGATTCGATACATCTAAACTAATCAGCAAAAATCGCTTGACATTTCGGATAAAGCCAAATATGCTCTTTGGACAATGAGATTGCAAATTTTTAGAAAAGTAGAGAAGTTCGCTGATGGTAAGGAGTATCTTCTTGACATGGAGAACGAGCAAAAGCCCGCCCAGTTTGATAGCGTAGAAGATATTTTAAATTTATTTAAATCTCAGAAGGTCGGAATCGAAACACAAGAGGACTTAATAAGGTGGGGCATCCATATAGAGGAAGTAGAATAATGACTGCCGAAAAACTATCGAACCAAATATGCTTCACTCTGGTCTTTGCTTCTATTATATGCTTTTGCTTTCAGCTCGTATCGCACGGAATTTATCTTGCGATGTTAGCGAACACACTAAAAAACCATTGGTCTAAATTTTAAAAAAAACTGCTCGCCCAAATTTATTTAAATTTATTTAAAATTTTATTTAAATTTCGCTTGACACACATACATTGTATGGTATAATTGTAGCACTATGAGTAAAGTAACATTAAACAAAGATGGCACACCTCGCAAGAGTGGTAGCGGTCGCAGGAAGGGTGCAACATCCTTCGCCAACATTACCCTAGCCGAACTAGAAAAGTTTTGTGGTTCAGCAACGGGTATTCCAGTAAGTCGTGTATGGTTAGAACAAATGGGTGCATCTATCCAAAGCTCTAATCCTACTCCAGTATCTACTGTTCCTCAAGAACCAGAAGCAGAACAAAAAATCTCCTTCACTCTACACCAGTAACTTTTTTTAAAAAAAGCTATTGACACAACCACAAACATATACATACTATAAGTCCTATGATTACTAAAACTACCATATTCAAAAACCTAATCGGTCAAGACGAGGTAAAGCGTCAGCTTTCCTTTTATGCAGATGCTCAGAACAAGACAGGCGTTGCACCATTCCTTATGTTGAGTGGGGCAAAGGGCTTGGGTAAGACTGAGTTCGCCAAGCAGTATGCTGATGCTCTCAAGAACAAAGACGGGGGCAAGCGTCCATTCCTAGAGATCAACTGCTCTACCATCAAGAACGCCAACGCTTTCTTTGAGCAGATATTCCTACCTATCGTGATGCACAATGAGATTACCATCCTTATGGACGAGGCACATATGCTTCCCAAGGATTTGGTCAACGCCTTCCTTACAGTATTCAATACAGAGAAGGGACATCACAAAGACTACCACCATGCAGAACAAATTTTTGAGTTCGATTTTACAAAGCAGAATTTTATCTTTGCTACTACCGAACTGGATAAGTTGTTTGCTCCATTCAAGGATCGCCTATCCATCATAGACTTCAAGCCATATACTGTTGAGGAGTTGGCTGAGATTATTGATTTGGTTTGTGGTGAGATTGAGTTTGAGGATGGCTTACTACAAGACATCGCTGAAACCACAAGGGGCAACGCAAGGTCAGCAGTTAAACGCTCGAAAGAAATTATGTTATATTGCGAGGCTAAGAATGACAAGGATTATTCTAAGAAAGATTGGAAGTCTATGTCTCACACCTTGGGTATCAAGCCTCTTGGTTTATCTAACATTGAGATTGAGATTTTGTCAATCCTAAAGGAGCGTGGCAACTGCTCGCTTCAGATGCTATCAGCCGTGACAGGCATGAGTCGCACCGCTATCCAGAAGGAGGCAGAACTCTACCTGCTCAAGCGAGGTCTGATGAAGATCAATGGTCAGCGTGAGCTAAGTGGTAGGGGAGCGAATATCCTACAAAAAATTTAGTGTTGTTATCATGGGTTATCGAATCGGTGGGGTGTAAAAGCCCTGCCGATTTTTTTTATGTTCAAATAGCTTGACAATCCAAACCAATCCAAATATCGCTGACGATTAGTATCAACTCAAATATAGCTGACAATTAGTATATAAGCAAATAAGAAGTATTATAGGCACCACATCGAAAAAAGAATAAGTTGCCGAAATTACGTAAGTTGTTGAATATCAAGGAGTTGCGGGTTTGCGGGGGGCGGGCGGCCGCAAGTCGTTGATTACCAAGCACTTATGAATGTCAAGAAAAAAATGGTGGAGGTGGGAGGATTTGAACCCCCGTCTCTAGCCGAAGCTAGATCGATAACCTTACACCCCCAAGAAGCCCCGCCCTTACGGGCGAGGCGGTGAGGCTAGGCTAGGAAGCGTTCAGCACACTGCCGAACGAATCCTTGACTGACTGCCGAGTATCTGCGTAGGTGTCGAGGACACCATACAGAGAGCTTGAGCGATTCGCCACGTTGAGCGAGTTGCCACGCCACACATTGGTGAAAGCGTTTTGAAGCGACCAAAGGTCACGCCCCTCGAAATTCTCATGCTCTGGCTTGTGCCATTGGTTGAAGATGTCAGCGATCTGTGTCTTACCACACGCACCTGCCTTGTAGCCACGAAGGATCAAGTCGTGAGCAGTGCGGTCATTGATCTCAGTCGCCTTGTAAGCGTCGATCCGCTTGTCCGAAGTCGTCCAAGATTCCATCAACTGCCCAATCGCACGAGCAATGATTTGCGGTAAGTCACGCATGATGTGAGTAGTGTGACGACGACCCAACACGATCTCATTTGAGAAGATCAAGTTAGAGCAAACGAACGGAGCATCCCCTGCGGAGATACCTGCACGAAACGCCTTGTCGTGCGAGTTGCGAAGGCACATTACTGTGCCGACATCCTTGCCGTGTTTACGACCTGCACCACTAACTTGGAACAAGCCGAAGTAGCGTTGCCCATAGCGGTGCAAAGCGTGATGCTCTTGAACAATGTCAAGAGACGGATTATTGTCAACGGCTGAACGGAACTCTTTAACAAGAGCATCGTGAGCGATAGGATTCCAACGATCAGAAGGTCGCAAACATTAAGGTTGAGGAATTCTTGATTTACATTTACCATAGTATTATTTGATTAGGATTATTATTTGACTGTGAAGCGATATAGTATTGGAAAAGTCGTGCGGTGTCAAGCGTTAATCGCAATAAAAATAAAAAAAAGTTTTCTGTAAAGTTGGCACGGAATCTGTCTGTCCCCCGACCGCAAGTTCCGTAAGTCGTTGTTTATCAACGAGTTGCGGCGTCGGGGGGTGGCGCCGCCCCGCAAGTCGTTGACTTGCAGGGACTTATGCTTCTAGTCCTCGATTAGGTGCGGTCTAGCCTTATACCAACCTCTAAGGATTGCGGAAGTCCAGTTCTTAGGCTCGCTTTCAAGCCAGGCTCTAGACTTTTTTTCGTAAAGTAGTATCTCGTTAGCCACACGAGTTTTTTTCTCTTGTTCGGTTTCTTTTTTAAAAGGAAAAACATCTTGATATTTTTTTAATGGTAGTTTCATTTGATTATAGCTATTAGGATTAGTAAGGTAAGGATTATTATTAAGAGCATTCTAACACGAAACCAGTTTCATCTTCTTTTGCAAGCCCTTTTTCAACAAGTCCGACAATTATATTTTTATCATCTAAAAAACGCAAGTCTGTTTCATCCCCGTTTATAACTTTGTAACCTTGCCAAGTCTTAGGAAGCTCGTTGCGAAAAACACAAGCGACATTGCCACCTAATCGCAAAACTTTTTCTGTTTCTTTGGCATTGCTTTCCGAGCGTGAAAAGGTTAAGTGATAGTTTTTAGGAAACTCGCCCTTGAGATATTTTTCCATGCGTTTGAATGACTTTGTATAATCATAAAACTGAACATCTGGAAAAATTTCCATTAGCTTAACTCCGTTAAACTTTTGAGATTCCCAAGCCAAGTCACTTGTTAGGTTAAGGCGAAAGCAAGGCGTTTGACTTTTCTTTACTGCTAGCTTTATAGCGTTGCCAATTTCTTTAACGAGTTGAAGCATAAAGTTTTCTCTCTCGTTGTAGAACCATCTTGTTTTTTTGATTCGGCTCTCCTGTATGGCAGTCATGCGACCACGACCAGCAGTATTTAAGCAAGCATCAGCACAACCTTTAGAAGCCCAAGCACAAACATTAAAGCCACTTAGCTTTGCAGGTGCAAGGTGAATACCGAATGTCCAAAAGCCTTTTTTAGTAGACTTGTTAATTTTAGCGTTAGCAGTTGGGTTAGTAAGAATCTTTTGCATGGTTATCAGTATGGTTATTTTAGTGTGGTTGTCAATAGTTTTTTTAAAAAAGCCGCCTCGCCCTAACCACAAGGCGAGACGGCACATGATAACAACAACAAAAAAGTTGTTAGACTAGCTTAACTTCGCTAATCCTGTCTTTGTAAAAGGTGCGGATGCCACCTTGCTTTGAACTCGTTGCATACGAGTAAGTGTTGAATGATTGACCGAAGTCTTCAATGAAGTTCATGTCGATCAAGTAAGAGCCAATTGTATTGTCACTCTTTTTCTTATAGCGAATTGTCGCCATGTTGTCACTAGCAAAAGCCCTACGAACTGCAAGGCGAATCTTTTGTATTAGGTTTAGTTTCATATTTTCTTTTCTCCTTTTGGATTTTCGATTTAGATTAGACAGGCATTGTAACAGGGTTTAATGCCTCTGTCAAGTTTTTATTTGGAAGTCTAGCAATTTTTTCTAACAAGTCGTTGCAACTATCGACATTAAGGAAACCTACGACATCGTCTGTAATGTCTGGGTGTTGTATGATGTTGCTATCTGCATCAAGCAAAGCAAGCTCTAGACCATACGAAAATTCGTGTATGACTACAGAAGCTCCGTAGCCATTCGGAAACTCAAAAAGCTTTTGAACACCTCCAAGCTCTGGGCGTTCGGCTAATGTCATAGTGTGAGGCAAGGCACTTGATACCTTGAATATTTGGCGTTGGTTATCTAGTATTTTCATAAGGCGTATTATATATTACTTGTTGTTTGTGTCAAGATTTTTTTTAAAATTTCTTCTCCATCTTGCAAGACCGAGCATTCCTATGCGTTTAAAGGTCTCCCAATCTGGCTTGGGATCTGACAGGTTTAGCCATATTTTCATTCTTTGTCTGGGATCTATATTCATGCGTAATAGTATGACAGAATCGAATTGAAGTGTCAACCAAATAAATAACAAATCGAACACTTTTTTTTTGCAAATAGTGTAAATACTTAATAGTCAAGTACTTCGGGAACAAAAAAAAACTTACAGGTTCGTAAGTCACTGGCTGTCAGTGACTTGCGGGTCGGGGCCAGGCCCTGGCGCCGCAAGTCGTTGATTATCAAGGACTTACAGGATCTCGCAAAAGTGCTTGACTTTCGCACGCACCTCCTCGCCAGTGTGGGTGCAGTCGGCAGACTCGCCACCGAAGCCGTCCCCAAGAATGAGGACACGACCTGCGAGAGGCTGAGGGTAAACCTCATCCACGAAACGCACGGCTTTGTCCGTGCCGTTGATCAAACCCTCGTCGTCGACGAAGGCTGTGTTGCGCTCGTCGAAACGAACGGTGGTGAACATGTCGCACCCGACATGCTTCTGAATGTCGGTGTAGTCACCGACCTTGACAGTAGAGATTGTGTGGGCGAAGGGATCAACTAGGATTGCTTTATTCATGGTAGTAACTATATATCAGAGAAGTGAGAAGTCAAGAAAAAACTTAAAAAAACTTTCGGTTAACGAAAGTCGGCAGAGTGCATAAGCTCCTGCTTGAACAGGCGCTCGTCACGCTCGGCTTGAGCCAAGTCCTCAGCGGTAGGCTCGTACTCAGCCCAAGGATCGAGTTCCTCGACCACTTCGTCACCGCACTTGATGACGTAGGCGGCAGCGTTGCCTACGAAATCGTAAGCCCCGTTGAGACCCTCACGAGTGCGAGGGAAGGTTGCGGTTTCAGTTCCTGTCTCAAAGAGACCCGACACGTGGTATGTTTTGTTATCCATAATTAAAACAATAGGAAAAAATCTTCGGTTGTCAACTTTTTTTTCACTTTTTTTCGTTTTTTTTTTATTTTTTTTCGTGCGGTAGATTGGCACGGAAATTGACACGGGCGTGCTTCGTAGTTTCGTAAGTCGTTGAGTATCAAGGACTTGCGGGGCCGCCCAGGGCCCGAGGCCGCAACTCGTTGACTATCAGTGACTTAGAACATATAACTTACAAGTGTTGAGACAATCTCAAATTTATTGATGGCGATGCCCGTGATCAATGTGAGGCACAGTGTCACGACCGTGAATCTGTCGATAGTTAGTTTCATGATTGTATTGGGTTTTCTACTACACGCTACTCACCGATTGGGTAGCCTTGGTCTATCCACGCTTGGCGTTGAGCTTCGATGCGATTCGCTTCTCTCTTATCAGCGAGTGAAAGAAAGAAAGTGAAGAAGAACACAAGGAAGATAGTAAAGCAAACTATCGCAGGGCGAGACCATTCGCTTTCGATGAAGTTAATTAGTTTATTCATGAGTGTTCGATTAAGAAGATGATTGTGCCGACAAAGATCATGAGGGCGATTAGGTGAGTGACAAACAGAAACTCGTTTGTCCAGACTGTTTCGATATAGGATTTCTTTTTCATTGTGGTATTATCGGTTATTCTTGTTCAAGTGTCAAGCTCTTATTCAAGCTTTCAAGGATGCGTTGGGCGACTACCTCGCAAGCCTTCTCTTGCTTCTTGCTGAGTAGAGCATCACCAAAGCCAAGCTCGGAATTGATGTGCAGTGCGAGATGCTCGACATCAAAGCAAGCGGATTGCATAGCGATGGGTTGGACACGGGTAGGACGAAAAGACCAAGCCTTTTCGCAGATTTCGGTTTTTAGTTCTGTGATCATGGTTATTACTATAGGGATTCGAGAGTGAAAGTCAAGCGTTAATCGAACTTTTTTTTAATTATTTTGAACGATAGAAGTCAGCCATAGCCTCGACAGACTTTTGCAGTTTGTCGAGTATGTCTTGAGGGTTGACACCCTTAGCAACCTTGAGGTTGTTAAGAATCTTTGCGTCGCTAAGACGACGACCAAGAGTGCGACCGAAGCCGTAACGACCATCAGTAAAACCATAACGACCATTTTCGATCGTGTGCAAGACCATAGGCTTGCCATCGACGATGTAAGCCTTACCGAGTGTGAGTGTGTTATTTCTTATCATGGTTATCACTATAGCAGAAAATCCGAGAAAGTCAAGTCTTTTTTTTAGTTTTTTTAACTTTTTTTTCGATTGCATAAGTCGTTGGTTATCAAGCACTTGCGGCTCGGCCCCCTGCCCTGCCCCGCAAGTCGTTGACTTGCAGGGACTTACGGATGAACAACAAAGTGTATTAGATTTTCAACTACAACTCTTCCCAGCCGACTGACTTGCACATCAGAGTTGTGAGGTTTCCGTTGTGGTCGTGAACCTTGACCACGTCGCCCACACTTAGCGAGTAAAAACTTTTCTTGTCTGAGCAGTTCTCCCACAGAGCCAAAAGAATTTTTTCGTGCGCTTTAGTTATAAGTTCAAGCGGTGCGTTGGTTACATGAAACAAAAGTTCAGCAAGCTTGGACGGAATGTGTGGATAGTCGATGTGATCTTGGTTGAGTCGCACAGAGAAAATGCATTTGCGAGCGACTTCCCATTTCTGAACGAATGGTTCGTCTTCGCTGCGATGTAGTGATAGCTTTACTGTTTTCATTATTTTGAGCGGTAGTAGTCAGCCATATACTGAGTAGTTGTTTCAAGTTGGTCAAGGATATCTTGAGGGTTAACACCTTCGGCAACCTTGAGGTTAGCCAAGGTATGAAGGTCAGAGAAGCGAGAACCCAAGGTGCGACCGAAGCCATATCGACCATTGGTGAAGCTGTGGCGGTCGCCTTCAATTGATTTGAGAACCATAGGCTCGCCATCCACGATGTAAGCCTGTCCGATTTGTAGTGTATTATTTGTTGTCATAGTAAACAGTATAATTATTTTTGTGCGATTGTCAAGCGTTTTTGAAACTTCGCTTCCATCAAAGCGACTTCCTTCTTGCCGAAGACGAGGGCGAGACGCTCTGGGCTTTCGCCCAGGTTGCGGTTAGCGTTGTAGCTTGCTTGCGTGAGGTGGTCGATAACCTCTTGAATTTCTTTGTCCTCCATGGTCTTACCACTCCAAAGGTGAAAGGTCTAGCTCGACCCGATCAAAAGCACTGAGGCGATCGACAGACACTTCCATGTCCTCTCCGTCCTTAGTGAGGATTACTGCGTTGGCTCCGTCGATGCCTAAGACATCGACCCGATGTGTTTCATCTAGTATTGCTGTAGTGATCATGCCTTACAGTATGTATAATTCTTTGCGGTTGTCAAGCGTATAGCAAGCATCTGAGGGAATTAAATTTCGTTGACTGTCAACGACTTACAGATATCGCACAAAAAAAGTTATATTTTTTTTGCAAAACACCCTCCCCTATTGTCAAACTTACGGC
>LUMT01001712.1_pt1 | contig 14354 bp, 17 predicted proteins | sample 729741 | NCBI WGS metagenome assembly LUMT01 (sample SAMN03860299, study PRJNA289734) | marine metagenome | biome: seawater column; feature: ocean; material: water; isolation source: Red Sea water column Station 192 - depth 50m | place: Saudi Arabia: Red Sea | collected 2011-10-15 | depth 50 m
TTTGAATATGTTTTATTAGTTCCTGTAAAAGGTAAACAAATGAAAATCACTTTTGATGATTGGATTTTTAAACAAGATGAAAGAGTAGCTATAAATAAAGCAACAATGACTAAATTTGGTTTTAAGGTAGCAGAATTAACCGTCTTTTTTGTTAAAGACTAATTTTTTTTCTGATACTTTGTCATTTTACCTACTAGACCAAAATATAATTTACTCGGTAAAAAACTAAAAAATTTAAGTATTAATGTTAAAGATTTTGGAAAATGGATCTCAAAGATATTTCTGTTTACTAATCCATCATAAATTTTATCAGCGGCATACTCTGCAGTCTTTAAAAAAGGCATTTTAAAATCATTTTTGTCTGTCATAGGAGTTTTGATAAAACCAGGAGAGACTAGACAGATACGTACATTTGAACGACCAAAATCAAAATATAAACTCTCAGCCAAATTATTCAAAGCTGATTTTGACGGGCCATAACCCGTCGAATTAGGTAGCCCTCTATAGCCTGCTATAGACGAAACTATAGCAATTTTTCCACTTTTTTTATTTTTAAAATATTCTTCCACAGCCTTAATACTATTTAATGTTCCAAAAAAATTAATTTTAAATACATCTTCAATCTGTTCAACATCGATATCTTTTTCTTTTTTAGGATTCCAAGTACCAGTAGAAAAAAAACAAATATCAATATTTTCAAATTTTTTCTTAATTTGTTCAAAGACTTCTATGCATTTTGATTTGTCTGTGACATCTAATGGAAATGAGCTGATATTAGCATTGGTATCAGCTATTTCTTTTAAAAGATTCTCTCTTCTAGCGGATATTGCAACGTTCCAACCTTCATTAGCAAATTTTAATGCCAGTGCTTTACCAATACCTGTGCTTCCACCCGTGATCCAAATTGTTTTTTTATTCATTATCTAAAGATGTATAATACCTTTATGCTTAAAAATAAAATTTTATCATTTATTCTTTTTTTTATAATAACTTTTTCAGCCTCATTCATTGGTGGTACAGTATCAATTAATTTAAAAGAACCTTGGTATTCAACGCTTATTAAATCAAGTTTAAATCCACCAGATTGGGTTTTTGCTCCTGTTTGGACTATTTTATACCTTATGATGACTATTGCAGTCTGGAACTTCTGGCATAGTAAAAATCGAGATATAAACACAGTTTATATTTATTTTATCCATATAATTATAAATACAACTTGGAGTATTGTTTTTTTTGCATTGCACAAAATATTTCTAGCTATGTTAGTTCTAATAATATTAATAATATTTATTTTTTTGTTAATCATAAGATTTAAATCCGTTAACAAACTAAGTTACTATTTAATGATTCCCTATTTACTTTGGTGTTTCTATGCACTATTTCTAAATATTAACTTAGTTATACTAAATTAATTTATGGACGATGTTGTAATAGTTGGTGGGGGTATTATTGGTGCAGCAACGGCTTACTTTTTGTCTAAAGAAGGAAGAAAAGTTAAAGTTATAGAAAGGGATCCAACTTATAAATCAGCATCATTTCCATTATCTTTAGGTGGTTTCAGAAGACAATTTTTTCAAAAAGAAAATATTTTATTAGGAAAATTTGCAAGAGAGTTTATTTTTCAAATTCCAGAATTACTCAAGACTGAAAAAAACCCGAATCCTACGGCAAGTATGGTGCCCAATGGTTATCTATTAATGTTTGGACCTGAACATGCAGAAGAACAATATAAGGCTCTAGAAAATCATCAGGCGTGTGAAGCTGGTACAAAAAATATTAAAGGTTCTGAATTATCAAAACATTTTCCATACATAAATGCAGATGGAATAGAAACAGCTACGTTTACCGATAATCAAAGTGAAGGGTGGATAGATCCTTTTATGTTTCATAACGCGTTAAAAAGCAAAGCTACCGAACTTGGAGCAGAATTTATCAAGGGAAATATAAAATCTCTTTCAGAAATAAAAGCCAAAACTATTATTTCTGCAGCTGGTTGTTGGACTAAAGAATTACTTGAAGATATTCCAGTAGAACCACAAAAACATACCGTATTTCGAGTGAAGTGCCCCAAACATATTCCTGAAATGCCTTTAACTGGAGATTTACCATCAGGAGTCTATTGGAGACCTGAAGGAAAAGAGTATTTAGCAGGTTCACCAAAATCGGTGTTTGATGCAAAAGATTTAGAACCTGCATGGGATGATTTTGAGGAATTAGTTTGGCCTGCGCTCGCAAATAGAATTCCAATTTTTGAGGAATTAAAATTAACAGGAGGATGGGCAGGATATTATGATTGTAACAGATTAGATAATAATGCTGTTGTAGGCAAACATCCTAAATTTGATAATGTTTATTTGGCTACAGGCTTTACTGGTAGAGGATTGATGCAAGCACCCGGTATAGGAAGAGCTCTAACTGAATTGATAACCACTGGCGCTTATCAGTCAATTGATATTTCTAATATGGCTGTTGAAAGAGTTCTTGGAAAAAAAGCACGGCCTGAGCCTTATGTTCTTTAATCAAGTCCCACAAAAAGTTTTATACTCTGTGTTATTTTCATTTGGAATTTGATACTTATACATATTTTTATTTTCTATGTAAGGGGTTTTTAAAATTTCTAAAAATTCAAAAAGCATTTTAAAGTTATTTTTATTTGCCAAATTCAAAGTTTCTTCTACTTTATCATTTCTTGGGATTACAAGGGGGTTAACAGTCCTCATCAATGCTATACTTTTTTCATTAGAACTATCATTTATTACGAGCCTTTCATTCCATCTCTTTTTCCAATCTTGAAAAACTTTATCCTGAAAATCTTCTTCTTCTTGAACTTTAAATTTCATCAAATGGCAAAAAGTATTTGTGTAGTCAATTTTTTTTTGATGCATCCAAGTTAATAAATCTAAAATTAAAGTTTTATCTATACTGTGATTTCCTATTAAACCAAGTTTTTTTCTCATCATTTCAAGCCACTTTTCCTCATACTTTTTTTCAAAAGTATTAATTATTTCAGTAGCCATCTCGATCGCTTTTTTTTGATTTTTATCAATCATAGGTATTAGACATTCTGCAAATCTTGATAAATTCCACTTTGTAATAATTGGTTGATTACAGTAAGCATATCTTCCCATATGATCAATAGAACTAAAAACAGTTTTCGGATCATATGTATCCATAAATGCACATGGGCCGTAGTCAATTGTTTCTCCTGAAATTGACATATTGTCAGTATTCATAACTCCGTGAATAAAACCCACTCTCATCCAGTTCACGACTAGATCAATTTGTTTATTCATAAGATCAATTAAAAGATCAATTGCCTTATTTTTTGAATTTACCAGTTTTGGATAATGTCTATTAATTACATAATTCAATAACAGTTCTAATTCATCTTTTTTGTCTCTTGCTGCAATATATTGAAAAGTTCCAACCCTAATATGGCTTAAAGCTACTCTAGTTAGAATAGCGCCTTCTAGTAAAGTATCTCGCATTATTTTTTCACCCGTTTTTGCTACCGCTAAACTTCTTGTTGAGGGAATGTTAAGATTATGCATTGCCTCACTTACGATATATTCTCTTAACATTGGACCTAATGCAGCTCTACCATCACCATTTCTTGAGAATGATGTTTTCCCAGAACCTTTAAGTTGAATATCATATCTTTTGTTGCTGTTAGTTATATGTTCACCTATCAATATTGCTCTACCATCACCAAGCATTGTAAAGTGTCCAAATTGATGACCCGCATATGCCTGAGCAATTGTATTACTACCCTCAGGAAGAGTATTTCCTGTAAATAAAGATGATAGCTTGTCTTTATTGATTTTTGTAAGATCCAGATCCAATTCTTTAGCTAAACTCTCGTTAATTATAACCAATTCAGGATTCTTTACAGCTACAGGTTTTATATGTTCCTTAAAAGCATCAGATAGTCTTGAATAAGAGTTATCAAAATTCCAATTTATATTATTTTCCATTTAAAACTATTTACTCCAAATCCTTTTTAAAATTTCTTCTCTGCCACAAGCTTTTTTATATCTCAAATATCTTTCTAGCTTAATCTTATAAAAGTCCTGATGATATTCTTCAGCTTTGTAAAATTTTTCAAAACTTCGAATATATGTGACAACTTTTTTGTTAAATCTGTTTTCTAATTTTTGAATATCTTTTTCTATTAATTTCTTTTCATTTGTATCTTTATAAAACGCAACCGATCTGTAACTATAACCTTTGTCACAAAACTGTCCGTAAGAATCAAATGGATCTATATTTATCCAAAAATTTTCCAATAATTCTTCATATGAAATAATTTTTTTATTATATACAACTTCTACAACCTCAAAATGACCAGTATTTCCATATGTTACTTCTTTGTATGTTGGATTCTCAGTAACTCCACCTGAATAGCCTGAAATTACCTCCTCTACACCACTTAAATTTTCAAAAGATTCTTCCATACACCAAAAACATCCACCAGCAAAATATGCCTTATCTTTTTGAGCTGAATAAGAAAAATTAATATTAAATAGAATTATGAAAATAATTAAAAAATATTTCATTAAATATCATAATCAAAATAGTTATGATAAGTCCATTATATTAAAGGTAGCCTACTTAAAAGTAGCTACCTTTAATAGTTTATCTTAAATTATTTTTTTTTGTATTTTGCCGCTTCTTCAGATTTTGCCATCGAAGAAACATTCTAATATCTCTCTAACACCATCTGCATATCTTGATTGTGCAGTTAAAGATGTACCAGAAGTGTGAGGTGTCATACCGTGGTTTGGCATACTTCTCCACACGTGATCATTTGGTGCAGGTTGAGGAAACCATACATCACCGGCATAACCACTTAGTTGACCACTCTTTAGAGCTTTTGCAATCGCATCTCTATTACAAATTTTTCCTCGAGCTGTATTAACAATGTAAGCACCTTTTTTCATTTTGCTTATCATAGCATCATCAAACAAGTTTTCTGTTTCTGGATGAAGTGGACAATTGATTGTTACAACGTCACAAACTTTAACCATTGACTCTACAGTTTCATGAAATGTTAAATTTAGTTCTTTTTCAACACTATCAGGCAGTCTGTGTCTGTCAAAATAATGCAAATGAGTATCAAATGGTTTCATCTTTCTTAATGCATCTAAACCTATTCTTCCAGCTGCGACAGTACCAATATGCATACCTTCCACATCGTAAGATCTTTGGACAGCATCAGCAATGTTCCAACCACCCTCATTTACAATTCGATGTTGATTATGATAATCCCTAACCATAGAGACAATCATCATCACGATATGTTCAGCAACTGATCTTGAATTACAATAAGTTACTTCAACAACATCAATTTTGTTATCCATTGCTGCTTGTAAGTCAACATGGTCTGATCCAATTCCAGCTGTTATTGCCATCTTTAAATTTTTGGCCTTAGCTATTCTTTCTTTAGTTAAGTAGTAAGGAAAAAAGGGTTGAGATATAACGATATCTGCATCAACTATATGTTTGTCAGCTTCACAACCATCTCCATCTTTACTATTTGTAACAACAAATTCATGTCCATTACTTTCTAAAAATTTTCTTAAACCTAGTTCACCAGATACACATCCTAGTAACTGGCCTGGTGTATAATCTCTGCCTTTAGGTGAAGGAAGTGTCATACCATCCGGATACTTATCTATTTTCGGTAGTTCCGATAAAGCGTAGGATTTTGGCATCCCTCCTTTAGGATCATCATACAATATGCACAATATTTTCATTAAATCTCCTCTGTAATTAAAATTAAATTTCTATATCTAACCTTATTTTTAAGGATCAATCAAATAAATTATTTTTTACTTGGGTAATTTTTTTTCAAAATAAAACGATTAATGACTATTGCAAAAATGATAATTAAAATTGATCCAGTTATTACAGGACTTAAAAGATAATCAAACGAGACACTTCCAATGATAACAATGATTGGATTTCCTCCTGCTGGAGGGTGTGTCACATTTAACAGAATCATTAAACCAACTCCAAATCCTACTGCTAAGGGTATAATTACAAATATAGGAAGTGGAATAAAGTGTAGGAAAAATAATCCAACAAGTGTAGTTGTAAAGTGTCCAAAAAAAACATTTTTTGGTTGAGCAAAGGGGCTTTCCGGATAGCCATATAATAAAACCATTGATGAACCAAATGAAGCTAATAAAAATATTCCTAATTCTGTTTTGTACGTTAAGACAGTCAGTAAAGCTATTGTGATTATAGAAAATAAACCAGCTAAAAAAGATTGCTTGATATTACCCATAAATTAATTTGTTACTATTTTTTTCAAAGTTTTGAAAGGTAATAATATACAATCTTTTCGTGATATATTTTCTTTATTAAATAATTTTGATAACAACTTCCAATTTTTAGTAATCATTTTTTTATTATCATTGAAAAATAATTTTGCATCATTACACAATTTTTCAATTTTATCTTTTTTATTATTTATAGATACTTTTGATAATAAACTTGCTGAGGCTTGGCAATAAATACATGAAGTTGTTTGATAGCCAAAATCAATTATTTTATCATTTTTAATTATCAATTTAATCTGTATTTCGTCACCACAAACAGAATTTTTTAATTTTGCACTATGTGTATAATTATTAATATTCTTGTTATTTTTTGTGTTAGCTGCGATATTTATTAGTTCTAAATTCATATAATAATTAGTTTATTTATATAGTATAAATCCTAATCTAGTGCCGTGGCAGTATATCTTCGGAAGGGGTTTAACAATTTTTATTCTTTTAAATCTTTATTTATATTTTGAGGAAGGTTTAAATTTTTATAAAAATTATAAAAAAGTGGGTAAATCAGGGTTAATTGGTGGTTGCGGGTTAGGTGTAGCTATGATTTCATTTATTTACTCGATAACAAATACTAGTGCAGCAATCACTTTATTATGTTTAGCTGCGATGCCTTTTTTTACTGCTTTACTTGCATTCCTCTTTTTAAAAGAAAAAATAAGCTTAAATGTATGGATTTCAATATTTATTGCAACAATAGGAATTGTAATTATGGCTGTTGGAAATAATGAAAAAAATTCTATTGTAGGATTTATTTTTGGTATTACATCTTCTATTGGTTTCTCAATATTTTCTGTGACTTTGAGATGGAGAAAAGAAACTCCCAAGTTTACTACAGTAGCTATTGCTGGTTTGTTTTGTTTTGTTATAGCTGCCTCGGTAATATTACTCAAAAACCAACCGTTTTTTTCAACGAGTTATAACTCATCATTGTTCTCTCTTCATGGAACTTTAGTCTGTATAGGAATGATTTTATATGCAATTGGATCAAAAGCTATTCCTGCAGCAGAGTTAACTTTACTATCATTAACCGAAGTAATTGGTGGAATTTTTTGGGTTTGGTTACCACTATTTGGTATAAATGAAATTCCTACAACAAACACAATAGTTGGTGGATTTTTTCTTTTTATCTCTCTTTTTTATTACAGTTTGATAATGAGATGGAATAAAAGATACATAGCATTAAATTAAAATTTCATTGAAAAAAAAAATTTTAATCACTAATTATTTGATGAATGGATAAAAAAAAAAAAATAGTTAATAGTTGGAATGAGTGGGATCCACTAAAACATGTAATAGTTGGTAGGGCAGATGGTACTTGTATACCTGCACCCGAACCCGCTTTAGACGCAAAAGTTCCTGAGGACTCGGATATGAGAGGAAAGTTTGGTCCGAGAACGAAAGATACAGTCGATAAAGCAAATGAACTTTTAGATAATTTTTCAAATATTTTAGAAAAAAGAGGAATCAAAGTTGATAGACCAGAACCAATTAATTTTAATCAAAAAATCTCTACTCCAGATTGGAAGGCAGAAACAATGTTTGGTTGTATGCCTCCAAGAGATGTTCTTTTAACAGTAGGAAATGAAATTTTGGAAGCTACAATGAGTTATAGGTGTAGATGGTTTGAATATTTATGTTATCGACCACTTTTAAAAAATTATTATGAGGAAGATTCAAATATGAGACATGAATCTGCTCCTAAGCCAAGATTGACTGATGCTGATTATAGAAAAGATTATTTGTCAGAGAAAATCGGAATACAAAAAAGACTTCAATGGACTGAGGAAAAATTTTTTGTAACCACTGAGGAGGAACCTTTATTTGATGCTGCAGATGTTTTAAGATTTGGAAAAGATTTAATAGTTCAACATGGATTTACTACAAATTTAAAAGGAATAGATTGGTTAAAGAGACATTATAAAGATCATAGAGTTCACGCTGTAAACTTCCCAGGGGACCCATATCCAATACATATAGATGCTACTTTTACACCTATTAAAGAAGGATTGATAATTAATAACCCACAAAGAAGATTACCTAAAGAACAAAAAAAACTTTTTGAGAATAATGGATGGGAAATAATTGATGCTGCTCAACCAGCACACAATGAACCACCACCTCTTTGTTATTCTTCAGTTTGGCTATCAATGAATGTACTAGTTTTAGATCCAAAAACAGTTTGTGTAGAAAAAAGTGAAAAATATCAAGCAGAGCAACTTGATAAATTAGGGATGGAAGTTATTCCGATTGATTTAAGAGATGCATATGCGTTCGGAGGTGGACTTCATTGTAGTACAGCAGACGTATTTAGAGAAGGAGATTTAGAAGATTACTTCCCAAAACAATAAGGCAATTAATCTTTTTCTAGTTTTTTTTCGATTTGTCGATACTGAATTTTTCCAGCTGGCTTAAAGAACTATCTGTATTATTTATATTGTCAAATTTAGCACGTCTTTCCATCTCTTTTTGTATTAATTTTTGCTCTCTTCTCATTTCCTCTTGTTCTTTTAGTTTTTGTTCTTTGTCAAATTTCTCTTCCCACTCTCTAATTTTTATATATTCTATTTCTTTTTCTTTATCTTCCTCTTCTTTTAATCTTTTTAATTCTCTATTTTTACGTCTTTGTTCTCTAAGATCTCTCTGATATAGTTCATCTTCTCTTACTTTTAAGTCAATATCTTTTCTATTTTGTTCCTCTTCTCGTATTTTTAATTTTTTTTCTTTTTCTCTTAATTCTTTTGCAACTAGAATTAATTCTTCATCTTTTCTAACTAATCTTTCGCTCTCAACTTTTTGTTTTTCATCTTTTAATTTTATTTCTTTTTCTTTTAATCTTATTTCATCTTCAGTTGCTTTTAGTTTATTATTTTCTATTATTTAAAAATTATGCTTTAAAAGTTACAACCTGTGAGAGATAATTGAATAAGTTAATTATCTGTTTTAACCTGTACATCCTCTTTTTTATATTTTACACCTTTTCTCTCAAGTATTTCTTTAACCTTATCAGAATAAGGCTCCTCAATGTGTTCTGTCGATGGATTAAGCTCAATACCAGCTGGTGTGATAGTCTGGGGCATTGCTACAAATTGAGAGTCAGGATTTTCAACAGTTTTTCTTACTTTCATTCTATACATCCCAAAAAAACCAATTACTAAATGAAAAAAAAATAAAAAAATGAAAAAACCATTTGGACCAACTAAATCCATAAATATTGAACATAAAAATGGACCACTCATCGCACCTAAACCAAATACAAACTGGAGACCCGCACCAGCAGCTACAAATTTTTCTTTTGGAATGAAATCATTAGTGTGCGCTAAAATTAAAGAAAACATCGGTAAACTACAGAATGAAAAAAGAACCAAAAAAATATAGAACCAGGTTTTACTTGTAGCAAGCTCACCTGGTAAATACATCTGTCTAGTAACTAAAATTGTAAAAATTGCAAAAGCTGCTGCACTAAAACTAGAAAAAACTATTACTTTTCGCCGATCATACATATCTGATATTTTTCCTACTGGAAATTGAGAAATAGCTCCAGATATAGCCAGTAGAAATGTTACAATTGAAATTTCTAATATCGTAAAATTCATAGAAGTTGCGTATACAGCTAATAGGGTAAAAAGTGCAGCTTGTATTGTTCCATAAAAAAAAGAGCTTACCATTCCAAAGGGGGACGATTCATAGAGATCTTTGAGTGTCATAACTTTAATTCTTTTAAATGTCGGTGGTTTTTTTTGGTCAGCAAAAAGATACAAACCATGCTTATCCCAGTCAGAACTCTTAAAAAAAACCACACCAAAGGATTGACAATTATCGAGTGAACCAAAATGACCAAAGATGATAATGATGCAAATGCCGCAAAAACTCTTATATGTCCGACTCTAGATATAATATTAGGAATTGTTGCTGCACCTATAAAATAGCCAACAAAATATCCTGACATCATGAAACCAGTTGAGGTTAAGCTAAATTCTTCTTGTACTGCTCTTACTCCTAAGAGGGAACCCTGAAAGCCGTAGGCCATCATTATGCATCCCATACCTAAAAATAGTGCCCAGGAATTTTTTAAAACTTTGCTCATAAAATGCTGTAACTATTCGCGATGTATTATTAAATCAAGTCTTAATTGTGACAAGTTTAATTTTTTCTTAATTTTAAAAATGAATGTATTGCAATGGTAGTAATTATAATTGCTCCACCCTGAAGTGTTTCTACACTAGGTTGCTCATTAATAATAACCCAGACCCAAATAGGGCCAATAATAGTCTCTAGTAAAAAAAAAAGGTTAACTTCAGCTGCAGTTATAAATCTTGGGGCAATAGTCACTAGTACAAATGGTATCGCAACACACAAAATACACATTAGTGGAACAATAAATAAATCTCTATCTATAAGCACAAAACTCTCGATAAAAAACAAGGCAAAAGAAGCAACAAATAATTTACCTACTACAGCTGCAGGTACTAAGTTTTTTGTTTTAGCAGACCTTATTGTAATAGCTCCTAAAGCTAAACCAAAAGCAGTTATAAAACCTAAAACATCCCCATAAAGATTTCCAACTTTTAGAGAGTCGAAAAAAATATAGATTATAGCAATAAAAGTAATTATTATAGAAAACAATGTTTTACGATCAGGCGGCTCCTTTAAAAAAATAGCTCCAAGAATTGCAGACAACATTGGTGCTGTTGCAATCATAACAAGAGTATTTGCAACATTCGTATTTTGAATTGAGACGACAAACGTAATATTCGTTATGCTAAATGTTGCGATATATATTATTCCATGAACACCGGAATTAAAAAGGATCTTAAAAAAATTTAGTTTATAAATTAATAACATTCCAAAAAAAACAGTAAAAAAAGGTATGATACCTCGATAAAAAACCAGACCCCAAGTATCAAGATTTGAAAGTCTTATAAATAATGAATCTGGTGTAATAAACATTACAGCAACAAAAGCAAGTAAAGAGCCTTTTTGCTGATCAGTTAAACTTTTCACGCTTTAAGCTCTTTCCAAAAAGTTTTAGCAAGATTAATTTTTGAGAGATCATAAAAGGTTTTTAATCCAGTAGGAGAGGTAATATTAATATCTCCGTTAAGTTTTTGATCAATAAAGTCAATTCCGGCAAAAAAAATATTCTGTCTCTTTAAATCTTTTCCTATAATATTTGATATTTTTTTTTCATTTCTTGTTAAATTAATACTTACTGGCTTAGCGCCTTTACTCATATTGCTTAAAAATGAGCCTTTTTTGGGAATTCTTGATATAGCTCCGCATACCTTGCCATTAATTATGAATACTCTTTTATCTCCATACTTAATCTTATGTAAAAATTTTTGACACATTACATAACTATGTTTTTTTATAAATTTACTTATAAATTTAGATCTAAAATTCTTAATAAGATGAATATCGTTGCCACTGTAACCGTGAATTGGTTTTATTACAATTTCCTTATTTTTCTTAAAAAAATTTCTAACTTCACGAATATCCTGAGTAAATATTGTTTCAGGCATAAATTTTTGATAATTGGCGGAATAAAGTTTTTCAGAGATATTTCTAATTGAAGTTGGATCATTAATAATTTTAACATTATCTTTAATTGTGTCTAAAATGTAGGTTGATGATATGTACTCCAGGTTAAAAGGGGGATCTTGCCTAATTAATACAAATTTACAGCTGGATAAATCCAATTTTTTCTTTTTTAGAATCTTAAATGAACTTTTTTTTTTATACTCAAATTTAATAAAAAAACCATTAGCTAAAACTTTTGAGTTCAGTATTGATAAATTTTTTGGCTCATAGTAGAAAATTTGATAATTTTTTTTTTGTATCTCATTTGCTAAAAATATAGTTGTGTCTGTTAAAGGATTGAGATTTGTTGGATGATTTCCTTGAATAGCAACTATCTTATTTGTCATATAATTCATTTAAATCTTCATTTTTAGAAAATTTACTTATCATATGATCAGCATTTGTTGTTCTATTATTGATGATTTTTTGCAAATGACTTAAAAATATAATCTCATTTCTTCCGCCTTTATTAAGAATGTCCCTTTTCTCTAGTCCTTTTTTTGATAAATCTAATAAAGTTGACGACCAATAAAAAAGATCTTTACCCATTAATTGAGTATTAAAACCTTTATGAGGAGCTTCTAGATAAGCATTAATAATTTTATCTTTATCCCATTTAGAGACTAATTCATAAACTTCATTAAGATTTCCGTAAAGTATGCCAACAAAAAAGGCTGGACCTGAACATAAGCAATCCCATCCACAAGTATCCATAGACCTTACTTCTATATATTTTTTTAATCTATTTTCTGTAAATATCGTGCTTAAATGAGTAGACAAATCCTTTTGAGAGGGAAGTCTGTTATTAATTTCTTTTATTTCTCCATTCATAAAATTACTAAATTTATAATTTTTACCAGAAATATATTTTAATCCATCCTGAATAAATAAAATTGGAAAGTTGATTATGAAATCAGCATATTTCTCAAAATCTAAATTATCAAAAAATATTTTCGGCAATCCTCCCCTTGAGGTATTTTGCCAAACCTTAGAGCGATAAGATAAGTATCTTGTTTGTTTTTTTTCGACTATAGAAGAATTAGCAAATAATGCTATTGAAATTGGGACTACTGAATTAACAATTTTAAATTTTTTTATAAAATCTTCCTCTGAACTGTAGTCTAAATTTATCTGAGTGCCACAGGTTCTATACATCATATCCAAACTTAAGCTACCTCCCAAAGGCATATCCTTGGTCATCAACTTATACCTTTGCTTTGGATTATTTGGTATTTCCTTAAGTTTCGAGATCGGATCGAACCCAGCACTGACAATATTAATTCCAAGTTTTTTTGTAACTTGTTTTAGTTCAAACAAATAATCCTGTGATTCCGCACAACCCTCATGAATGTTATTAAGCTTATCACCAGATAGCTCTATTTGATTACCTGGTTCTAAAGTGATATTTTTTCCGCCTTTATTAAGACCTATAATGTTATCTTGTTCAACAATTGGGTTCCAGCCAAATTCAATAAGAGCTGAAAACATCTTTTTTATTTTTAGATAATCTAATCTTTTATTACTTTTATCATCAAATAAAAATTTTTCATGTTCAATTCCAATTTTAAAATTTTTGGATTCTTTAAAACCTGATTTAAAATACTTAATTATCTCATCTTTTGTTTTAATCATGTAAGTTTCAATTAATATTTTATTTTAAATTGATGAATATGGTTTTCTCGAAAAAATTTTCTTAACCATTGGTTTAAAAAAATCAAGTGGAAGAGATTTATAATTGGGGTCAAATGAATTTTGATCGTATTTCTCACAAAAGTCTATAGTTGCTTGGTAGTATTTATGTCCCTTATATTTATCTCTTTTATTTTTATCTCCACCTAAATGATGAGCATAATAAAACATTTGGAATTCTCCATGTTTTTCAACTATCCAATGTGTTCTCTCTGATACATATGGTTTCAATATTGCAGCAGCATATTCAGAGTGATTCATTGGAGCAAGTTCATCTCCAATATCATGTAATAAAGCAGCTACAACCATTTCTTCACTCTCCCCATTCTTATGTGCTCTAGTTGCGCTTTGAAGAGAATGTTCCAACCTTGAAATTTGGTAACCTTCTAGTGTTTCGGTTAAACCAGACATAAACTTTAATATTCTATCCGCTGTTTTACTAGCAAAATTTTTTTCATGTCTATCTAAAAAAAGATAATCATCTTTTGTCCCATTTTTCATTTCTGTAAAGCTAACTTTTTTCATAAATTAATTATTCGATGCAGAACTTAGCAATGAAAGTTGTGTAATCTTATTATCTCCAAGTTCATCAACTGGTTTTACTGGATAATCACCAGTAAAATAATGGTCTGTTAATTGAGGATAAGCATCATTCCTCTTATCAAAACCTATAGCTCTATATAGTCCATCAATTGATAAAAAAGTTAAGGTTTTAGCACCAATATATTTACAAATTTCATCATTAGT
>LUMT01001109.1_pt1 | contig 14268 bp, 11 predicted proteins | sample 729741 | NCBI WGS metagenome assembly LUMT01 (sample SAMN03860299, study PRJNA289734) | marine metagenome | biome: seawater column; feature: ocean; material: water; isolation source: Red Sea water column Station 192 - depth 50m | place: Saudi Arabia: Red Sea | collected 2011-10-15 | depth 50 m
GGCCTAAGTCCTTTTTCTAATGCTTTTTTTAAAACAAATCTTGTTTGAGGCATAGGTCCCTCATTTGCATCAACAATAAGCAGACAACCATCAACCATTCCCAAAACCCTTTCAACTTCTCCTCCAAAATCAGCATGTCCAGGTGTATCTATAATATTAATTCTGGTATCTTTATAGTTAACTGCAGTATTTTTTGAGAGAATTGTTATCCCCCTTTCTCTTTCAAGATCATTTGAATCCATTACACATGTAGGGATAACTTCATTGTCTCTAAATATTCCTGATTGAGATAACAATGCATCTACAAGAGTTGTCTTCCCATGATCTACGTGAGCAATAATTGCAACATTTCTAATTTCTTTTATCGAAGATGACATTTATAGAATTTATATAAATATTAGATTGACTTTATTAAGGCTAACTCAAAGTATGCTTATTATGAGAATTTTCTCTTTAAGACTTTGAAAAATATAATCTAATTGAATAATTAAATTAATCAATTAGATTTATAATTTTCTATTTGAGCTTTCAAAAACTTTTAATGCTTCAATTGACCCCTCATATCTCCAATGCCAGGGTTCGTAATCTATATATTTATTATCTTTATTGAACGATAACTTAAAGTGAAACTTAGCTGCATTTTTTATGAGCCATCTAAAGGCGTCAGTATTTTCAAAGTCGGTTTCAAAGTCTGTCTCTCTTTGAGTAGCATCACCAATATCGATTGCGAAACCTGTACTATGTTCAGAATATCCTGGAGGGGCTGAAACTCTAGCTCTTTCTGCCGCTTCTTGATTTCTAATAGATTTTAAAGAATAAAAGATATCGTTTTGCAAATTTATTGATCTATAACCACTCAAGAAGACTAAATATATCCCATCCTTTTTGGCTTCTGCTCTCATCTTTAGTAGAGAATCGCGCATATCCATATGAACTTCAATATTAGGCTCAATTAAAACTAGTTTCTCTTTAGGAGTTTCGTTATAGGGAAGGTGGCCTAAAATTCTGGCATTATGATTTCTTTTAACGTCAAATTTGAGATTACTGAGAGGTATTAATTCTACATTTCTAATAAATCGCAATGCAGCTACAGAAAACATAAGAAAAAGAAATGGAGAAAATATTAATAATTTTTTTAATAATCTTGAATTAGGGTTGTTTAAGTAAATTCTTTTGGCAAGTTGTATATCAAATTGATCGATATCTTTGTTTAGTTCCAATATTTAGAAGTGAATTTGGAAAAGATATTTCGATATTAACTATTATTTTAAGAAATGCACTTTTATAAGCAAAAAAGATGTAGTTTTTATATACAGTATTATTTTTTTTCATATGTTGAGGGTAGCTGTTATTGGTGGAGGTCCAAGTGGTTCATGTGCGGCAGAAATACTTGCTAAAGCTGGAATAAAAACTTGGCTCTTCGAGAGAAAATTAGATAATGCGAAACCATGTGGAGGAGCAATTCCACTTTGCATGGTCGAAGAATTTGATTTACCTGAGTCAATTATTGATAGAAAAGTAAGGCATATGAGAATGATATCTCCATCAAATAGAGAAGTAGATATAAGTTTAGATAGAGTTTATGGGAAAAGTGATAATGAGTTTATTGGGATGTGTAGAAGAGAAGTTATGGATGCCTTTATGCGCAACAGAGCATCAGATCTTGGTGCTACATTAATAAATGGATTAGTTACTTCTATTGATACTGGCGATAATAATCAAGGGCCATATAAGCTTTCCTACTCAGATTTTACGAATGGAGATAAAAAAGGGGAACTAAAAGAGCTTACTGTTGACCTTTTGATCGGAGCTGATGGAGCCAATAGCAGAGTCGCAAAAGCAATGGATGCAGGAGATTACAAAGTTGCTATAGCATTTCAGGAAAGAATTAAATTGCCTAAAGAAGAAATGAGTTACTACGAAGATCTTGCTGAAATGTATGTTGGAACTGATGTTTCTCCTGATTTTTATGGGTGGGTATTTCCTAAATATGATCATGTTGCTGTGGGCACAGGAACCATGCAAAAGAATCAGTCATTAATTAAAGGACTTCAAGAGGGTGTAAGAAATAGGGCAAAGAAAAGACTTGTTAATGGTGAAGTAATAAAGGTAGAAGCTCACCCTATTCCAGAGCATCCAAGGCCAAGAAGGGTAGTTGGGAGAATGGCATTGGTTGGTGATGCAGCTGGTTATGTTACAAAAAGTTCTGGAGAGGGTATTTATTTTGCTGCAAAAAGCGGAAGAATGTGTGCTGAAGAAATTGTTGAAGCATCAAAAAATGGTCAAGTAATTCCATCAGAAAAAGATTTAAAAAACTATCTTAAAAAATGGGATAAAAAATATGGCACAACTTATAAGGTGCTAGAAATCCTTCAAAATATTTTCTACAGAAATGATTCTGCTAGAGAAGCCTTTGTTGAGATGTGTGATGACATGGATGTTCAAAGACTTACTTTTGATAGTTACTTATACAAAAGAGTTGTCTCCATGAAACCATTACAGCAACTTAAAATTACAATGCTTACACTTGGTTCGATTTTAAGAGGGAAAGCCCTAGCACCTCTAAAATATAAACCCGTTGATAGTGCTGTTAGGGAAAATAAAGAAGTAGAAAAAATGCTAGAAAATTATTCAATAAAGGGAGGCATTAAAGTTAAGAGTTCAAAAGTGTAAAGTCGGCTATTTTTAGAGAATAATTTCTAATTAAGCTCAACAAATTGAGTCTATTATTTCTTATTTTTAAATCCTCTGACATTATTAGGACTCCCTTTTCATTATCAAATAAATCCTCGATAGTGTTTACATTAATCTCAAACAAATTTAGAAGTTCCAAATAATTGCAATAACCTTCTGAAAAAAGTTTTTCTAATTCTCCAATAAATTCAAAAACTTTGAATTCACAATCTTTTTCAAAAAGTTTTGTGTTTACATAATCTCTTTTTGAGAGAACGTCTGTTGAAAGATCACTGTTATTAGCTAATTTGCTTACCCTTGTAATTACCTTCTGTATTTCAACAAAATTTTCCTTTTCGTTAAAATTCATAATAGATTTAATCCTATTTTTAAGATCAACAATATTCAATACTCTTTTTTGAGATAATTCATCAGAAGAGCAAACGGCCTTTATTAATTCTTTACTTAGTGATATTTCTTCTAGATGACTAACAATTCTTTGAACTAAAAATTCATTTAAATCATTAAATACTGTTTCTCTTGAGAAGTTTAAATTCGGAAATACGATTTTCCAACAATCAATAAGTTCGTTGAATAATTTATCTAAAGGTAAATCAAGTTCATAATCCCAAATTATTTTAATCACTCCATTCAAATTTCTTCTTAAAGCATAAGGATCAGATGATCCACTGGGACGTTTACCAGAAATAAATATACTTATTAAAGTTTCGACCTTATCTGCTATGGAAACTATTGCACCATATTTTGTGGAGGGCAAAGCATCTTTATAAAAAGAAGGTAAATAATGTTCAGCGACAGCCAAGCAAACATCCTCACTAAATCCCTCATATTTAAGATATTTACCACCCATTATTCCTTGCAGCTCAGGGAATTCGAAAACAATTTCGCTACATAAGTCGTTTTTACAGTATTTAGCAGCTTCTATTATTTTTTTTTCTTCTAAAGACTTATCATTTAAAAATTTAAGAATTTTTTTAGTAACTTCCTCTATCCTTTCTACCCTCTGAAATATATTTCCAAGTCCTTTTAAATATGAAACAGATTTAAGCTTTTCATTTCTTTCGATTGAAGCAACTTTTTTGTCACTTTCTACGAAAAACTTTGCATCTGAAAACCTTGCCCTTAATACTTTCTCATTACCTTTGGCAATATTATTATTTGATTCTTCAAGACCATTTGAAATAACGCAGAAAGTTGTACTAATATTTTTTTCAGAGCTTAAATCTAGTTTAGAAAAACTTTTGTTTTTCAATAAAAGAGGAACGTATCTCTGATGACTTTTCATGACTGTTGAGAGAACTTCAACCGGAAGATCAAGAAATTCATTACTAAATTTGCCAATAATTAAGTCTGGCCATTCAACTAAATCAGTTAGTTCATTTAGTAATCCTTCTGAAAGGTCAGGTTTCAGATTTAAAGATTTAGATGCCTGATTTATTAAACTTTCAATTTTTTCTTTTCTTTCTTTTCGAATAGCTATTACTCTATTTCGTTTCAATAATTCAAAAAAATCATCAGGATTCTGAACTTCTAAAACTTCATTGATTAGCCTATGACTTTTTGTTTTATTACTTATTTTGATCTTTGGATCACATTCATCAAATTCAAAATCAAGAATTTCATCATTATAAATAGAGGCAATCCACCTAATAGGTCTTGAAAATTTTATGTTCCCAGCCCCCCATTTCATAAATCGAGGGCCTTGAAGACTCTTTACTAATTTTGGGATAATCGAAGACAAAGAAATTTTTGTTGATAGTCCTTTCTCAATTTTCTTTCCAAATACAAAATCACCCTTTTCTGTATTTTTTATTTCTAGCTCACCTACATCTATATCTAAGCTATTAGCAAATCCTAAAGCAGCATTAGTAGGACATCCATTTAAATAAGCTGAATTTGCTTTAGGCCCTTTTCTTTCTAAAATTTTGCGGGCAACTCTTCTGTTCCTATCTCAAGTAAATATTTAGACAAGAAAAAAATATGACTTCACTTACTATAATTTACTACCAGTTAAATAAGCTTTTCGCTAATGTATAAAAAGAGATATGTTTTGGTCCTTTGATCAAGGTTGAGAAAGTAAAAAAGAAAAAAGATTCTACCAAGGAAGAAACTGTTTGCTTGGCAAATGGACTAGAAGTTTCTAAATTTGAAAATTTTAAAAAAAGTAGCCAATTTCTTAAGGAACCACTTGCTACAGAATTAGTCAATGAAAGTGATCATTTTACTAATGATGCAGTTCAGTTATTAAAATTTCATGGTAGTTATCAACAAGATAACAGGGAAAATAGAAGGCCTGGCAAAAGTAAAGATTGGCAAATGATGCTTAGGTTAAGAAATCCAGGCGGTGAAGTCCCTGGGAAATTATTTTTAGCATTAGATGAATTATCTGACAAACTAGGTAATGGAACACTTAGGGCCACTACAAGACAAGCCTTTCAAATGCATGGAATCAGAAAGGAGAACCTAAAGGAAGTAATTCAAACAATAGTAAATTCAATGGGCTCCACATTAGCTGCATGTGGAGACATTAATAGAAATGTTATGGCCCCTGCGGCTCCATTTGATTCGCCAGACTATAATATTGCAAGAGCATTGGCAAAAAAAGTTGCAGATCTTCTCACCCCAATTGCTGGCCAAGGCACTTTTTTAGAGCTTTGGGCTGATGGAGATTTAGAGTACACCATAAAGCCTGACAAAGATATTGAAGCAATTAGGAAGCTCCAATTCAAAGATAATGTTTTTAGTGGAATAAAAGATGAGCCTCTTTATGGTTCAACTTATTTACCGAGAAAATTCAAATGTGCCGTGACAGTTCCTGGGGACAATTCTGTTGATCTTCTTACCAATGACATAGGAATAGTTGCCTTTACTTCTAAAGATGGAAACTTAGAAGGATGCAACTTCTATGTTGGAGGTGGTATGGGTCGCACACATAATAATGAGGAGACCTTTGCCAGAATTGCAGATCCACTTGGATATGTTGAAGAACCTGATGTTTATGAATTAATACAAAGCATTGTGGCTATTCAAAGAGATTATGGTGATAGAAAATCAAGAAAAAATTCGAGAATGAAATATCTTCTTCATAGAAAAGGTATTAAATGGTTCAAAAAGATACTTTCTGATAAGTATTTCAAAAAAGAAATTAAAAAAATTAGAAAAGAACCTGATAAGGTTCTTATTGATTACCTAGGTTGGCATAAACAAAATAAAACCTCCCATTTCGTAGGTTTACCATTATTATCAGGAAGATTATCTGGAGAGAAGAAGAATACCATCACAAGTATTGTTAAAAAATATAATTTAGATTTAAGACTCACACCTAATCAAGATATTTTACTTTGTAATATCCCAAATAAAAACAAAGGTGAAATTCAAAAATCTCTATCAAAAATTGGATACGAAAATTTAGAAAACATTAATGAAATACAAAGACACGCTTTAGCTTGTCCTGCTTTACCACTTTGTGGTCTTGCAATGACTGAAGCTGAAAGAATATTACCTGATGTATTAAAAAGGATTGAAAATTTACTATTAGATCTAAAAATACAAAAGACAATATTATTCAGAATGACAGGATGTCCGAATGGATGTACCAGGCCTTATATGGCTGAATTAGCACTTGTTGGAAGTGGGCAAAACAAATACCAATTATGGTTGGGGGGAAGTAAAAATCTACAAAGGCTTGCTAAACCTTTTTTACAAAGAATGGAACTTAACGATTTAGAAAAAACTCTTCAACCATTATTTGATAATTGGAAGAGTAATTTGGATTTGGATTTCGGAGATTTTATAAATACTCAAGATGAAAATTATATATTGAATTTACTAAATAAAAATCAATAGAATTTAAATTTTTCCATAAAGGGCATTTGCTTTTTTATTTTTCCAAGCCCATAATTGATCACCATAACTAAAATGCCACCATTCATTAGGATGTTGAGCAAATCCGAATTTAGTCATAATTTTCCTTAATAAATTTCTTCTACTATTCCAAATAATTGCTCCTTCATTCTTCATGTTTGCATAAAAATAAGGATTTGAGGTCTCATCCATTTGATCAACCATGCTTCCCATTTCAACAAGATTTCCGTCTTTATCTGATAAACAAACATCCAATGCACCCCCAGTTGAATGAGGGGGAGGACACCTAGTGTCATGAGAAGGATATGCCCAAAATTTTTCAACTTTTTTTAAAATGGATGGATAAGATTTTATATTTTCAAAAGAAATATCAATATCGGATTTTTCACACTCTAATAAAAATGCTCTTTTAAACATAAATTCCTGGACTTCTAAAGGTCGCCAACTGTCATAAATTAAAAGGTTAAAACTACTCTTTGATATCAAATAATCATTTACTTTTACTAATCTATTTACAACCTCCTCTCTTAATTTCCAAATAGAAGTTTTATCTTTGTAAGGTGCTCCTAAATGAGAGTAAGGGTGGGGATCTAAAAACTTTAGGCAGCTAGGTATAGCTATTAATTTATCTCCATTATCTTTAATTGGTATTTTATTCCAAATTTTCAATTGAAATTTGCAATTGATTTATAGTGGCATATATATCAAAAATTACAATGATAGTTTTCAATTTAAGAAATCATGAATGAATTTATTATCAGAATTATCAATAAGTATATTCCTTAAAACAATATTTTCTTTTAAATCAGGATCATCACTAACAATCTTAATAGCCTCTTCACGAGCCTTATCAATAAGAAATTTATTGTTAGGTAAATTGTCCAGTACAAAATCAGGCAATCCGGATTGTCTATATCCTAAAATCTGGCCTGGTCCTCTAAGCTCCAAGTCTTTTTCAGCAATATAAAAGCCATCATTAGATTTTTGCAAAACACAAAGTCGTTTATTTTCTAATCCATTTTTATCGGGGGTTACCAGATAACAAAAAGATTTTGTTGATCCTCTACCAACTCTCCCCCTTAATTGATGTAGCTGGGACAATCCAAATCTGTCCGAATTATAAATAATCATAATTGTGGCGTTAGGCACATCAATGCCAACCTCAATTACTGTGGTTGAAACCAATATATTAATTTCATTCTTTAAAAAAGAATTAATTACTTCATTCTTTTCTTGTGAACTTAATTTGCCATGTAATAATCCAACTTTTTTGTTAAAAAAGACCTCTTCTGATAAATGTTTGAATGTTTTCTTTGCGGAGCTTAAATTCATTTTTTCTGAATCTTCTATAAGTGGCAAAATCACATAAGCTTGCTTTCCCTTATTGATCTCATCTTCAACAATCTTAAACAAGTTAGTTAAATCATCTTCTGAAATTATTTTTGTTGTTATAGGAACTCTCCCAGGAGGGAGTTCTGTAATTTGACTCACATCTAAATCACCATAAATAGAAAGCGCAAGAGTTCTTGGAATTGGTGTTGCTGTCATTGATAACAAGTTAGTATTTTCTCCTTTATTTAGTAATCTATTTCTTTGAGTAACTCCAAATCTATGTTGTTCATCAATTACGACCATGCCTAATGAATTAAAGATGACTTTATCCTCAAATAATGCATGAGTACCTACGAGGATATCAACTAATCCATTGTTCAAATTAGAGAAAATTTCTTTTCTCTTTTTTTGAGGAGTATTCCCAGTAAGTAGTTCAACAGAAACTAAAAGGGGGTTCAAATATTTTAATAAATTTTTATAATGCTGTTCTGCCAATACCTCAGTTGGGACCATAAATGCACCTTGCAGGTTTTTTTCAATGACAAGTAAAAGAGACGCTATTGCAATTATGGTTTTACCGCTTCCCACATCTCCCTGAAGCAATCTAGACATTGGTACGGGATTAGATAAATCTTTCTTAATTTCATTTAAAACATTTTCTTGAGATTTTGTTAATTCAAAAGGAAAAGTATTTAAAAATTCTTTTAATAAAGATTTCTTTTGAGGTAATTGTTGGGAAGTTACATTTTTATTCGTCTTTCTTTTTCTAAGTAGGAACTTTATTTGAAGTAGGAATAACTCATCAAAAACCAAACGTTTTTTTGACTCAATAAGTGCCTGTTGAGTTGGTGGAAAATGAATATTAATCAACGACTCTCCTTTTGATAATAAAGATAATGAATCAAGTTGCTTTTTATTTAAAATTTCTGGATATTGCTTTGCATAAATTAGTACCTTTTTCATAAGTTTTATAAAACTCATATTTGATAATGCTTCACCTAATGAATACAAGGGTAATATTTTGCCTGAGAAATTAAAATTATCATTGTTATCCTTAAGAATTTCAATCTGCGGATCTACAAAAGTTTTGCCATACTCTGTCAATTTAACCTTACCGGAAATTGCTAATTTGGTTCCAGGAGTATACAAAGATTTTTGAGATGTGAAGAAGGAGTAAGATCTAAATCTTCTTCCTAAAAAAAATTTTGTAACCTTTATTGAAGACGTTTCATCAGAAACTACAATATTCATTATTGATAAATTACTATTTTTTTTACTCTTATGAATATAAAATCTTTTAACGTTTGCGATGCACGTGTATAAATTATCTGGTTTTAAATTTATTATCTTGACTCTATTCGTATAGTCTAGATATGTTCGTGGGAAATAATTAATTAGATCTTTTATATGAAATATCCCTAATTCATTAAGCTTATTTTTATAAACTTTTCCTACATTTTTTATTAATGAAATATCTGAATCAAAAGACAAACTTGCATCAGCTTTATTCAGAAAAACATTATTAGAAATATTATTAGAACTTTCTATTTCTAAAGTTTTACCTAGTTTATAAAGATTTTTTCTTGTATCTATAATTAACCTTTTTCTTTGATTTTCATCTAATTTATTGTATTCATTATATTTTTTAGAAAATTCATAAAATATCCTTAAATATTCGTCTGAGAGATTTAGATTATCTAGTTTTTTTAATGATTCATGCAAATAATCATTAAAATATTTTTCTCTTCCTAAAGTATTAATAAATTTGTTTTCAGTTTCAATAGTAAGAGATTTTTGAAGAGGTCTTATCCAATCTTTAATTAATTTATTATTATTCCCGCTAATAGTCACATTTGAAAAAAGAGTTATTTTTTCAACGTATCTTATTCAAAGTTATTTCTTTTTGCCTCCAATATGTCTCTTTTTTAATCAAACGCTGAAATTGATTTTTTAGCTCATTTATTTTGTTCCTTTGAATAGAAAGATTTAAATTTTTAAACTCTAACTCAACAGTAGATATATTGAAGAAAATAATGCTTGGAAAATTATTGCCGTTTAATGATGACCTATTCAAATTTAATTCGAAATTAATAACAAAAGGATATGGATGTTTTATCATAAAATTTTTGCCTACTAAGTAATCAAAGGAATCTTTAGATATCATCTTTTTTATTAGATTTGCTTTGAATAATTCTTGGTTAATATTATATGAAAGATTCAATAGTAAATTTTCCAATGACTTGTCTATTAAATCAAAATTATTAAGAATCTGATTTTTTGGTAAATTATCCATTTGATTGATATTTTCTTTTTCTTGATGTATTGGTTTTTCCACCTTTTCTTCTCCTATTAATTCAATTAAGGAGGAAATAAATTGTTTTTCAACTCCTAAATTTTCAAAAATATTGTTTTTAGATAAATAATTATTATGGTCGTTATTATCTAAATCAAGTGATACGAATTTCTCATAATTATGAGCTTGATAATATTCAGTGGTATTTGAAAAGTCTTCAGTAATCTTGAACTGAGTTGGTTCTTTTAATTGAAAACCATCTTCATATTGAAATTTTTCTTTTTGATCATCCTTTATTTTTGTGGAACTATCAAAAGTAGTAAAATTAATTTCCTTTTTTATATTTTTTTCAATTTCATTTATCTTTACTAGATTAAGATAAAGTTCATATTCCCTATAGATATTTCTAGTTAATATTCTTTTTTGTATGTCTGCTCTCTCTAATTGAGAATTAATTTTATCAGTATCTATGTAATTATTGAAATTATTCAAATCATTCAAGTGACTAGTTTGTTTGCATTGATGCGACCTCTTCAGCAAAGTCCATCTGATTTTTTTCGATACCTTCACCCAATGTATATCTTGTAAAGCGTCTTACTTTGATATTTTCCCCAATTTTTGCAGCTGCTTGTTTAACAAGATCCTCAACTGTTAGAGAACTATCTTTAATGTAGGGTTGTGATTTAATTTGTTCTGGTTTTCCAGATAAATCATCCCTACCCATTTCAATCTGCTTTTCTTTTTCCACAACATCTTCTGGTATTTCATCAATTGATACATACTCAACATTTGGGCATGCTGCTACTTGCATTGAGACATCCTTCAACAGAGATTGGAATATATCACCTCTAGCAACGAAATCAGTTTCACAATTTAACTCTAGTAAAACTCCGACTCTTGATCCAGTATGAATATAACTACCAATTGACCCTTCGGCCGCTACTCTTCCCGATTTCTTTTCAGCACTAGCTATGCCTTTCTTTCTTAACCATTCCAAAGCTTTATCTAGATTTCCTTCAGTTTCGTTAAGTGCTTTTTTGCAGTCCATCATTCCTGCGCCAGTTTTGTCTCTAAGATCTTTTACAAGTTTTGCTGTAATGTTTCCCATTTGAAGTAATAAAAAATAGTGAATAGTAAGTTTTAAATTAGAATTTAATTTTTTCTTTCGGCATTAGAGCCCTTTCTACCCTCATTTATGGCATCTGCAAGTCTTCCTAAAATAAGTTGCACAGATCTAACGGCATCATCGTTACAAGGAATTGGAACTTCACACAAATCCGGATCGCAATTTGTATCCAACATTGATACTAATGAGATATCTAATTTTCTAGCTTCTAATACTGCATTAGATTCTCTTCTCTGATCAACCAATACAACTACATCTGGTAATCTTCTCATACCCTTAAGTCCACCTAAGTATTTTTGTAATCTTTCAAGTTCTCTCCTTAATACTGCAGCTTCTTTTTTAGGCCTCATTGCTATTGAACCACTACTTTCCATTCTTTCTAGATCCTTTAATCTTTCAATCCTAGCTTTCATTGTTGTCCAATTAGTCAACATCCCTCCAAGCCATCTTTGATTTACATATGCAGCTCCACAGCGTGTAGCTTCCTGAGCTACTACATCTGATGCTTGTTTTTTTGTACCGACAAATAGGAAACGTTTACCGCTTTTTGCAGCGTTTCTCGTCCATTTATATGCATTGTTCATACACAATGCTGTTTTTACAAGATCAATAATATGAACTCCATTTCTCGCGCAATATATATACTTAGACATCTTGGGATTCCAACGTCTAGTTTGATGCCCAAAATGAGCACCAGCTTCCATCATTTCTGATAGTGATACAACAGCCATAATTTAAAAAGGGTTTCGGGTTAGCCTCCATCTGACGGGGAATTAATATTAATAATTCACCCGAAACTGTCAGATGTGTGGATTTAATTTCAACGATTCTAGCAAGTGATGTGTATTTCTAAAAGTTTTTTATCTTGATTTGGTTAACTGTTTAATGTAAATCATATTTAGAGGGATCCTAAGTATCTCAAGTGCAAGTCTATTTCTTCTTATATTTACTAGGAATCTTAATAAAGGAAGGATTCTATCAACACTGATTAGTCCTCCCAAGCAAAGAATTTGCCAAAGTAAATTATGGAGAGGAGTTAATTGAATCATAAATCTAACCCTTAAATTTGGGTGTTTCTTATAAAACACTAAAGCCATTTTTGCTCTCTCTTTTTCTTGAGCTATTAATGAATCTATTTGTTCGCAATTAAATGGCGGATGCCAATGAAAACCTACTGCATTTGGACATTTAATTAATTTTGTCCCAATTTTTTTTAATCTTTCTCCAAGTTCTAAATCCTCCCAACCGTAAAGACTAAAAGAAGTATCAAATAATCCCACACTTAAAATCAATTCTTTTGATATCGCTACATTCCCAGTAGCAAAGTATGCAAAAGAAGTGTCCATTATTTTATGTTTTTCACTCTGAGGATTTAGAAAATTAGATGTATTGACTACCGAGCCATAGGTAAAACATTTTTTATCATTTTTTCTCCAAGAGGCAAGTAATTTTTCTACGTGGCAATTTATAAAATTGTCTAAAACAATAAGATCACTATCAATGAATATAATAATTTCATATTTTGATTTAATTACTCCCAGATTTCTTCCAAGTGCAGGCCCTCCATGTTCTTGCTGAAATAGAATAACGTGTGGGAGATTAGCTTTGTTTTTATTTATCCATGAGGTTGTCCCATCAGTTGATCCATCATCAACTACTATTACTTCATAATTACTGATATTTGTATTTAATTTTTGATTCTCAAGCGCAAATAGACATTTCTCTAATATAGGTAATCTATTGTAAGTCGGTATAACAATACTTACATTCATGATTATGTCTTAAATATGCATAATATATTGAACTTCAAAAGATAAAATAAAAAGATATTACCTAATCAGCTGCACCGCCATTATTTGCTGTACCTGTAACGTTTCCACCATCAGGTCTTCCATCAGTTCTTAATTTCCTTTTTTTGAATTTTCTAGCATAGGCTCTATTACGTTCCTGCTTTTCTTTTTTTAGATTCCTTCTCTTAGACATAAAATTTTTAACTTTTAATTATATTAGCTCACTATGAGCACTATATATTTTACCATCTTCCATATTTAATATCCTATCAGCCATATCAGAAATTCTTGGATCATGCGTCACCATAAGTACAGAACAATTTTGCTCTTTTGCTAGTTTCCTTAAAAGGGTTACTATTTCTCTTCCGGTAACGCTATCTAAAGCAGAAGTGGGCTCATCAGCTAATAAAAGTTTTGGGTTAGCAGATAAAGCTCGAGCAATTGCTACTCTCTGTTTCTGCCCACCAGATAAGTCATTTGGCAACTTTTTATGATGTTCTTCTAATCCTACTGCTGACAACCAATTCCGTGCTATTTCACGTCTTTGCAAATATGTTAAACCTTTTATTAAATCGGCGCCCATCTGGACATTTTGTTCTGCTGTTAAACATCTCAGAAGATTGTGACCTTGAAAAATCATTCCAATACTTCTTCTAAGAATCTGACGAGTTTTCCTTGATGCTCCATTTAACTGATTATTTAATACAGTTAAATCTCCACTTTGACAGGTTCTCAAGGCACCAATTAATGTTAAAAGAGTCGTTTTACCACATCCAGAAGGTCCTTTTAAAAGAACCAACTCTCCTTTATCAATATTTAAATTAACGTCATTAAGAACTTGTTTTTTATTCTCATTTTTTCCATAAAAGTGACTCAAATTATTTATTGAGACTGTTTTAAGGTTTTTAACATTATTTTTTGATTTATTAGCTTTAACCATTTATCTTCAATTGTTAAAAAATTTCGGCAGGATCAGCGTCAACTAATTTACGCATCGCAACAGCGGCGGACCCCATACACATAACTAAAACTAATACGAAAATTAAAATAGTTTTATCTGCGTCCATTATTATTGGGAGTTTAGTAGAACTTCTTATAACTGAGTAAAGTATTTGACCAGAGAAATAAGCAGGTAAATAACCAAACAATGCCAACAAAAACCCCTCTCT
>LUMT01001207.1_pt1 | contig 14216 bp, 14 predicted proteins | sample 729741 | NCBI WGS metagenome assembly LUMT01 (sample SAMN03860299, study PRJNA289734) | marine metagenome | biome: seawater column; feature: ocean; material: water; isolation source: Red Sea water column Station 192 - depth 50m | place: Saudi Arabia: Red Sea | collected 2011-10-15 | depth 50 m
TAATATCAAACACATGCTTATCTACATTACAAAACTTTTTACCAAAGTAATCATAGGATTTATTCAGATAGTCTTGAACCTCGGCACATATCTCCATAATCCTTTGTGTCATCATAGTTTCTGTTAATTCTTGATTCGGAAATCTTTTCTCAACCAATGGAACCGCAGATGCGAAAATAGAGTCAGTATCAATGTAGATAACATAGTCTTCATTTGTTCCTAGGTCATTGTTGTAGAAATGATTAGTTATCTTCTTACTGAACTTAATCAGTTGTTGACCTGTTAGTGTGGTGGCTTCTGCATTATCCAAATCATAAAACCTAAATACTGGCAATCCCAACACACCATACAACGAGTTCAATACAATCTTTTGAATGTGTTGTCTTCTATCAAAGTATTGTTCCTTTTCCGTGTCTCCCTCGTCGTGATATCTCTTCACGAGTTTTCTCATCTCAACTCTTTCATTAAACCATTTTTCTAACAAAGCAGGAATCAATCCTTTCTTATCTGTTCTATACATCACTCCATTGGATGCTATTGATACATTTGATTTGTCAAAGTAATCTTGTAGTTCTGTTTCTGTCATCTTACCTATTTCTTTACCGACTTTATTAGACAATGAATAAGTTTTCTTGTTAGTCGATTTCAAAAATTGTTCTTCATTCCAACCCTCAACTTTACCAATCTTAGTTTCAGGTGAAATGTTTAGTGAACGAATCACACTTGGATACATTGATGTAATATCTAAATCATAAACCCAATCGTGTTTGCCAGATTGTGGTTCTTGAACATAAGCACCTGCAAACTTTTCATCTCTTAATTTCTTTGTTCGTTTAGGTTTATTAGGTGCAACCACACCAAGTTTTTTTAAGTAAACTAATATCGCACCCTCTAACCAACGACTTGACATATTGACATCTTCATAAGGTATGTGTCCGAGATGAGCAATACCTCTGGCAATCTCGATAAAGTTCAACTTTTTATCTAACTCAACCAATATCTTTACATCTCGAATATTGTAATCAATAAAAGATTGAAAATCATTTGTGTACCAATCTCTAAATGTGTCATAAGGATTTCCGTCTTTTCTTTCACCAAGTTCAACAAATGCAATATGATCTAAACGATATGACTCTTGATTTGTGTATGTAAACTTTCTATACAAATCAAAGTAATCTAAGGCAGCGATACCTTGTATATCATAAACTTGATGTGTGCGACCCATAGAGTAGATTGTTTTTGATGATACAGAACCCCAAGGTGATAATTTTTTTAGATCATCCTCACCACAAAGTTTTTTGATACGATTGCAAAGATAAGGTATGTCAAAAAATTCTGTATTCCAACCAGTGATAACATCTGGTTGATTCATTTGCCAAAACTTTAAAAATTCAAAAATTAATTCTTTTTCATTATCACACTTTACATACGCCACATCATTCCTATGCGTTTTGTAATCACCAACACCCCAAACAAATATTTGTTTGTTTGAATGATTTTTTACAGTGATTGAAAGTAAAGGTTCGATTGCATCTTGTGGATTTGGAAAACCATTTTCACATGCAACCTCTATATCGATTGTTGCAATTAGAATACTTTCTAATGACCAATCTAAGTTAGGATAGTTTTCATACAAAAAAGAATATGCATACTGTGTATTACCATATAATAAATGTGGTTGTTCTTTGTATTGTTCAACCCACTCTTTCGCATCTTTTATTGTTTGATGTTTTATAGGTGTAACGTATTTACCTTCAAGAGTTTTGAAGTTTGTTTGACGCATCACTGGGCAATAAAGAGTTGGCGAATACTTTACTTTTCGATTTACTCTTTTGCCGTCTATGACTTCTCTAAGTAATAAGTTGTTTCCCCATTGAGAAACATTTGTATAAAACCTCATGTAATCACTATACCATAATTATGAAAAATAGTCAACCAGTTTACCTTCTCTTTCTAAATCAACTGAACAACAATGAGCACCACCAGAGAATAATACATTCCAACGATTAACCCATGGTATCATTTCAATATTATATTTTTTTAATTTGTCTGCAAGATTTTTATCATAACCTGATGTAATTATTGTATTCTCATCTAAAGATAATACGTTACAATCAAATCTAGTTTCTTGTGATAAACCAAACAAATGTTCTAAAGGATATTTTTTATTTAACCCTCTTTCTTCACATAACTCTTTAATTGTTTTGCCGTCAAAGTTTGCTGATTCTTCCATTAGTATTATATCCCAATTATGATCTTTCATAATTTGTGGCACATATCTCTCTGCCCATGTTAAAACTAAACCAGGTCTTAATATTGCAAACTTACCGTCAACATGACCGTATGCATTCAATGACACAAACTCATGTTGTGGAAACTCTCTTCTATACCACTCTATACCATTTGTCGTTATACACATTCTAGAGTGTTCTACTATATCTAATTTTTGTTGTGGATTTGCGTGTGTGTGAAATATATGTTTACCACACTTATAGATACCAGCAGTATCGCCAATAATCTGTCTTTGATCATCTAAATGAACTATTTCTTTATGTGCGATTGTATTATTTGTAAGTAAATCCTCTTGATGTTCATATTTTTTATCAATGTGATCTGCATATTCGTACATAGGATAAGGCATTGATATGACTCTTGATCCCTCTTTGAATTCGTCTAACATCACATCTCTATAGTGAAAATTTTCAAATCTTCTATTTGGGGAGGCTGCAAATGCTTCAATGATTGTATTTCCAACTTTTCCAAATACATCTCGACACTGTAACGGATGTTCTAATAAACTTTCAATTCCATATTGAAGTTTAGGTCTGACAACTTCAGCGCCGTATGCCTCACAAATTTTAGCTAGTGCATTAGTGTCTTCATTAGTTTCGTCATGAATTGTTTTAAGTGAGTCAATGGTTGGGGCATCGAATATATCAAATAAACTTTGAATAGTATTTTTTATATGTCTTATGCGAAAAGCATGTTGTTGATTGTCTTTAAATACACCGAACTTTTTATGTCTGTGTTCTAAATCTTCTTCATATGCGAATAGAAGTTTTCTCTTTGATTCTTCATCAATGTCTTCTATCTTAAATGTGCTTCCAACTAAAACTTTTTTAAGTGGTGACCATTCATCATAAACTGTTTTCATCTTTAGTCTTTCCAATATTATATTTTGTTTCTAAAGTCCATTCAGACTTTTCTTTGAAACTAATAATTTTGATTTGACTAAGTGGTGACATGTTTTGTACCTCACCATTTATATTAATCAAACCCCAATCTTTCAATAGACTAGCAATTCTGTTTCTTCTTCCTATATCGTTTTCTGTTAAATTTGTTTCTTTACCATCAAGGGCAAATAATTCTTTGAAGTGAACTATGTAATACTTTCCTTGTTTGTGAAGAATATGACAAGACTGATATAATTTTTTTTCTTTTCTTGATGCAACACCTATTCTAGATAGTGTCTCTCTTACTTTCAGAAAATCATCAGGCTCTTTAAGAGTCACCTCAAGCATATCGTCTTTGTTAAAACTAATGTTTTCCATGTTGTCCGCCTTTATTCAATTTTTCCTTTATAGTTTTTATTTGTTCATCGTTAAGTATGCTTAGAGCAGACTTGGATTTCTCATTACTAAAACCATAATACTCCTTTACATACTCGATATTTTTAGATTTGCTTGACTTCATCCACGGTGCAAATCTTTTTCGAGTCCTCACACTATTTAGTAAAAAATCATACTGTAATTTGTTATCTAAATGATGCAATCTATTCATTTCATTTACTAACATGATTGTATCACCAAATGGTGCCAAACACTTATTAACAACATATGCAGGGTACTTTTTTTCCCACATATTATCATCTGTTTCCATTAAATTATTCTTTTGATAATTTATTGAATTCAAATATTCTTTTAATTCATACATCGCTTTCCCCATTATTAAATAAAGTTTTTACAAACTCACTTCCGTTCATATTAAGTTTTTTTGGTTTAAGTGTTCTACATAAATCTATGCAACCATTCATTGTGTCAGCACATATAGTCTCATAATTTAAAATTATACCACCACCAAACCTAGAATATCTTTCTGCCCTAAACCATTCTTCTTGATTTATCTCATTACCCTCTTCATCATATATTGAAGTATTTGCTTTTGGTAACGGATTTGGTATCATGACCGCAGGTGTTTTTGTAATATTAATATCAATAAAAGACATGGCACCAAACTGACTAATTGATACTTCATGTGATGCCAATAAAACTCTATATCCATTTACATCTGGTCTAGGAACAATATTTACTTTTTCTTTTTTTAATTTATCTATCATTTCATTAGATGTCTTATCACCGATAATAAAAGTCCATGTTCCACCAATCCTCTTTTTTAATTCGATTGCAGTATTATAAACTATTATAATATTCATTTAATATTTCTGCGTGAAATGAAGAATCTTTTGGATGCACATAAGGTATGTCTCTTTCTAAAGAGTAGATTTTCTTTGATTGTTCTTTTGCATTTTGTAAAATATCAACTATTCCACCATGTTTCATTTTGGGATTAAATCGTGGATGCCATCCATGTCGTCCAAAAGGGAATCCCTCTGTAATTATCACATCTGGGTTATACTCAAGATATTGTAAAAAAATATCATTATTGTGCATGTCAAAAAACTCTGTGTCTTTGCCATCACCAGTAAATGGTTTTGTAATAACTAATTTATCATTGATATAGTCAGCAAATGCATCTACACGAGCATGATGACCCTTGCCAATATTACTCTGAACTAATAATAATGTTTTCATTTTGTATCATATCCAATATTTGTGTCACTCTTTTTGTATGTTCAAAATTAGTGACAGGTTCAATGTCGTCTTCACAGTAAGAAATAAATTTTGATAAAGATATATCTAAAAGATTACTTTGATCCTCTAAGTCAATTACATTATCTTTACTAAAAATTTTTACATTTCTAATCTTTTCATTGTAGTACCAACCCACTTGTATTTGTGCAGTTGTGTTTTTATATATCAAATCAATTGTAACATAGTCAGGTTGTGTTTTTTTAGAAATACAATATGAAGTTGATTTAACTTTTTTTGGTATATCACCTATCAAATAATCTAGTATTGATATATCGTGTGATGCTAAATGTATAATAGGATTAATATCATCTTGTGCTTTGCCCATATTTAATCTTCTGAACTCTATGTGAGAGATATCCATATTTTTAAATTTATGTAAGTTTGGATTATGCACGAACAAATGGCCACACATAAATTTACCTTTACTTTTTTTAAGAACAGTTTCAATTTCATCACACTCTTTCATATTAATAAATGCAGGTTTCTCTACTAAAACATTTTTACTTAGTTCTAACATTGTTTTAACTATGTCTTTGTGAGTTCGAGCAGGTGTAGATATAACTACATTATTGGATTTTATCTTTGTGATATCATCATCAATATCGATTTTTTCTACTTCAAGATTTTTATTTTCTAGAATAGAAACTATTTTACTACCCCAATAACCTGTGCCGATAACTGCAATCATAATAAATTATCAAATTCTGTAGAGTATTGATTGACTGGTGTATACCAATCCCAATTTTTCTCTATTGGATCTTTATCCTTTACTTTCTCAAAATTTTGTAATCCTAACTTAGCATTTTCAGATGTCATGTAATAGTGATAACCAAATCCACACTTTTGTTTGTAGAAAGGTATGTCACTTCTATCTCTGCCATCATAAACTAATTTTATTAGGTCATCATATTTATCTTTGTCGTCTAGTAATATTATGCCACCTCTATCAGTCGATAAATGTTTACTTTTAAAAAAACTGTGACACATTAAAGTGCCTGGTATGTAACCATCTTTTTTCCAATATACAGCTGCATCAATAACTCTATCAGTTAAATTATAATAACCTTTCCACTTTTCATTTGTAAATGTAAACTGCCAACCATTTTTCATCAACATGTAAGGAACAGAAACATAAGTATGAAGAGGTATTTTGATATTAGCATAGTCTGTAATTCTTATAGAAAGTTCTAAAGCATTTGTGCAACAATCCGTGGCAACTGCATATGGAGCACCAAAAAAATCTGCTATTGTTTTTTCAAACTTATCTACTGATTCATATTCTTTGTTCATTTGAACTTTACCTGTGACATCAACTCAGTCATACATGCCAAAAGATTTATCTCTTGATCAGCAACAAACGCTGACTTATATTGATAGTCACCAAGTATTACAACTGCATGTGGAATAGTAGAATGATCAATAGTATCATAAAGAGAATCATATATCGTTCTAAAAATTCTAGTTGAATCATTGTCAAGATTATTTACAATCCATTTACGAACATTTGTAAACTCTTTATTCTTAACAAATGTCATCAACTCTTTTATGTTTTCATTACTAATATTAATTAATATACCTGCATCTATTTGACCAGACGCAGAATATCTTTGTAACTCATTTAAAACTCTACGCCAATCGGGAAAATGAGCAGTGATTAATTCTGCAACAGCAGGTGGATTAAACTTTATCTTTTCATCCTTTAGAATATCAAGAACTCTTTTATAAAACTTATCTGCAAGTTTTACTCTTTCACCATTTCTAATTGTAAAATCTATATTAGAACATCTTGATTGTAAGGGATCAATCAGTCTATTTTTATAATTACATGTGAGAATAAAACCACAGTTCTTGTGAAACTCTTCCATGAAACCACGAAGAGCAGGTTGTGTTGATTGTGGATTTAGATAATCTGCCTCATCTAATATGATATATTTTCTTCCACCCTCTAATGAAACAGTTGATGCAAAGTTTTTTATCTTAGTTCTAAGAACATCGATACCAGATTCTTCTGATCCGTTTATCATCATCCAAGTAGAACCAATCTGTTCAACCATTGCTTTTGCAATAGTCGTTTTGCCAGTTCCAGCAGAACCAGATAAAATTAAATTAGGAATATGTTTGTCTTTGACAAACTCTTGAAATGTATCCTTTAATTTTTTAGGTAAGATACAATCTTTTACAGTTTTAGGTCGATACTTCTCAACCCACAGAAATGTATCCATGACTTAAACCTCATAAGTTGATTCGGGTTCAAGTGCAATCCAATACTCTACATTATCTGTTTTAGATTTGAAGTGACTGATATTTTTTGATGAAATAGACACATCGTATGAACCGGGTAATAATTTTAAGTTTTCTACTTTGAAAAAGAATTGAAACTTTGCACCTTGCGAAGATTGATTTACTTCTAATGAAAAGTTATTTGCAGTGTCATTTTTCTTATCTTTGACTGTAAGAAAACTACCTTCATCATTCTTTTCAAATACTAAGTCAGGTGCTTGTATTACAGACGCAGCCTTTTTAAGTTGATTTAGATCATCACTTGTCAATTCAAATGTGACATCAACTGAAGGCATAGTTATCATTTTACTTGGTGTTGTAATTACCGAAGGATCAGAGTAAAAGTATTTTAACTTTTGACCTTTACTATTCTCTTCTTTAATTGTTAGATGTTGATCATCAAAATCTATAACAGGTTGTTTGAATAAACTTGTAGATGATAAAAATTCATTCAAATCATATATTGCTATTTGTTTAGGAAATGTTTCTTCAACATTTACTTTTGCCACAATGTTTTTCATTGCAGACATCGTTGTTATTGTACTACCTTCTTTAATCATTAAATTCTGATTAATTGTTGCGAAGTTTTTTAGTACATTCAAAGTTCCACTATTCAGTTTCATTATTTAACTCCATATCAAGATTGTATAGTGCAATCATACTATAATGCAAGATTTTTAGTAAGTCATTTCTGTTCTTACCATTTTTCTTTCCAAACCTTTGAGCGTATTTCATAATGTTTCCAATACAAAATCCCTCACCATGCCCACTGTCTAAAATAAATTGTGTTGATTGAAACTTATTTTTTGAATAGTGTTGTTTGTAAGAAAAGTATCAGGTCTTAATGGATGTTCATCATACTTATCACCCCATTGAAATACTGTTTCACCTTCATCATCAAAGGTCATCCTCATTTGAAATACTGAACCGTCTGTGATTGTAACATCTTGTAGTGGTGTATTGTTTTCATATAAATTAAAATCTATAATTGGTATTGCATCGTGATTATAATTATGTTTGATAAATGATTTTGCTATTGTATGTAATACATTTCCTAAATTTGTTTTGATGTCTTCATTGCCAGGTTGAAACATGACACCTCTGTTCTCCCATATCTCGTTAGTAATGGGTTCAGGTATTTCTACACGCATAAAATGTGCGGCAATCTTATTTCTTTGTGCTATTTTTAAACCTGCATTAGTATCATCATGTTCTTTATTTGTTTCTGAAATTTTTGTAAGTTTGTTAGATTCTTCTTCGTTTAAAGTTGCTTGACCACCGTCCTTTAAACCACCAGGTTGTAAATCAAATACTTTTGCCATAATAAATCTCCTTGTACATAATATAAACTAAAAAGGGGGTTATTGTCAACCCCCTTTATTAAAAAAACTATTTAATTTCAATAGTCTTAGGCTTTTTACCCTCAGGTAATATCTTTTCTAATTCAATAGTCAAGAGTCCGTCTTTGAGTTCGGCACCATTTACTACTACATCGTCTGCGATTGTAAATGATCTCTTGAAGTATCTTTTAGATATACCTTTGTGGATAAATTTGTCTTCTTCCTCTTTGGTTTCTTTTTTGCTTTCGATTGTCAGAGTATTATCTGCATAATCGACTGTTATGTCACCTTTGCTAAATCCAGCAACAGCCAACTCCACATTGTACTTGTAGTCATCTACTTTTACAATATCGTATGGTGGATATGTGCTACTGAAAGTGTTTGATGTTGAAAGAGTTTCGAAGGTATCAAATATATCATCGAAACCAATTGTGAAAGGCCTTAGCCTATTAAAGAATGTAATGTCATTCATAGTTTTCTCCTTTTTAAGCAAGTTAATTTGAACACCCTTTCGGCATGTTCCGTATATTTATATGGGGGTTAATTTTCAAATGTCAACCCCATATAAAACTTGGTGGAGGTAGAGGGATTCGAACCCACGACCCCTTGAATGCAAATCAAGTGCTCTCCCAACTGAGCTATACCCCCTAATTTTGTTCCTCTAAATTTTCATCTTGTTCGATCTCATTTTGTTCGGTAGGGGCAGATACATCCACCCCGGCATCGATCTTAGAGTAAAGATTTAAGAATGACTCTTTAGTGTCATCATCAAATCTTGCAACACAAAGGTCAATCGCTTTCACTTTGTCTTTGAAGATTGAATATGCCTTGACAACGTGATCAAGTCTTCTGGTAGAGATGATCTCATCAACTCCACCTTCGTAAAAGGTTTTTCTAATAACCTCTGCCCAAGTCACTAAGTTATCTGCAAACTTCTCATCGACCTTGCCATACTTGTTCATAGAACCAATGACAATCTTACTCTCGACTTTTTTGTCTGCATAAGGTTGCTCGATAGTGATTGCAAATCTTTCTAGAAATGCTTCGTTAAGAACATTAGTTCCGATAAATCTACCGTCTTCAGAACCTTTACCTTTAGTGTTGGCAGTCGCCATCACATTGAACCCTTGTTTAGGTGTCACCCACTTGTTTACTTTTTTAAGATAAACACCTTTACCTTCTAAGACAGGTTGTAAACACATAAGTTTATTTGAACCTAAGTCGCACTCATCAAGTAAAAGAGTACAACCTCTTTCCATTGCATCGATAACAGGCCCAGGTACAAACTTTGTCTCACCGTTAACAAGTCTGAAACCACCGAGTAAATCGTCCTCGTCTGTTTCGATTGTGATGTTAACTCTGATAAGTTCTTTCTTTAACTCAGCGTGAATCTGTTCGATCATCAAAGTTTTACCGTTACCAGATAGACCAGTAACAAATACTGGGTAGAACATACCAGATTTAGAAATCTGTTTGATAGTATTGTAATGACCCCAAGGAACAAAACCTTCGAACTTTGAAGGAACTAAGTTTTGAACTTCGAATGCATTAGCAATTAAATTTACTGAAGTCTGTTCAGGTGTCTGAACAGGTTGAATAGGTTTACTTACAACTTGAGTAACCTCTGATTCTTCGGTAGGTAACTGATACTTACCGTGACCACATTTGTATTGTGGTTTCTTTAACCAAGAAGGATTGTTAAATCCATTCTTAGATGCGAACTCATTAATCTCAAATCTAGAGACTACGGCACCTTCGCCATATTCTTTAGACATCGCATTAACGAACTCTTGTTTTTTAGGTGTTAACATAATATATACCTCTCTTTTTCAACATCTAATTATATAATATCAGGTAATCTGATATATTGTCAAGGCCTAATTTAGGCAACTTTTTCAATGAATTTATTCAATAATTGTCTATTCAAAGTCTTTTTCTGAGCAAATTTTAAGAACTCTCTTGCCATTCCAGCCGCTCTTGCACCTTTTTTGAATGTCAATTCTTGTTCTTCATCGGTCTCTCTTGGACCTCTTGGTAATATATAATACTCATCAAATCCAGCGACTTTTGATATCGCAACTTTCTTCTCTCTCAATTCTTTTTGTATTGCAACAATCTTTTCTTTATCTCTATACTCACTTAATCCAAATTTTCTACAAATGTCTCTAAGAGGTACTCTACCTTGTTTACCAGTACCTGATACATAGAAACCTGTTATTGAAATATCAGGTAACTGAAGTTTTACAAAATTTAAGAAAGACTCAGTCTTATAGAGTTGAAGTTGAGCTTGAACTTTAGTATCTGAACACTGAATAAACATGTCTTTACTAAAATCACCATGAGTCAATTGTTTACTGAGTTCTTTGACACCATTATTCCAAAAATTTGATCTTTCTGTAAATACATTTTCATGATGATGACTATCACCATCAGTTAAGATTACCATATTTAATTTTTGTACTTTGTGTTTCTCTTGAAATCTTTTAACGACTCTGTATGTAGTTAGTAAAGCAGCATTTAATGGTGTGCCACCAAGATTATATTTTCTAGGAATATAAGTAGACCAAACATAGTTTTCACCATATCTTGGACGATCATTTGACCAGTCTCTAGCGAAACCTAATAAATTAGTCATCATTAATTGAGTCTCTTGTTTTGTTTGATCACTTGAAAAGAATTCAAGTAAACGTAAATATTGAAAATTATGATCACCGATAACTTCGTCTTGAATCTCATTTAGTGTACTTGTATGAATACGATCTGTAAACGCAAGAACTTGATAAGGTATTTTTACTCTCTGACAAAACCAAATAAGATTGAATAACTGTATCAAAGTAAATCTCATGTTATCTGCCATTGAACCAGACCAGTCAAGATACATAATCATACCATGATTAGTCGCTCCAGGCAATGTAGTCATTTTTGCAAATAAGTCTTCGTCAAATTTATAGTTGTGTAACTTAGTCATATCAAGAGAACCTGTCTTAGAAGTAGATGCTCTTTTATATTGATCAGCAGACTTTTTCATTTCGAACTCTTTGACCATGTACTGAACAACTTTTTTGTTATCATTAAAAACTTTTTTGTAGTCTTGGTGTATGAGATTCTCAAATTCTTCAGTATGTTTATTTGTATATGTCTCTATTAAATCGTCAGCAATCTCTTTGTGAGAATAGATTAATTTATTTAAGTTTAATTTTTTAGGTGTTTGAGTATAGATTCTATCTTTTGCATCAGTATCATTGTTTTTATTCATGGCATTTTGATACGCTTGATCAGTAGATGATTTAAGGTCGCCATCATTTCCTAGACCTGCACCATTTGATCCTACATCGTTTGAATCATCTTTTGACTCTTCCTCACCACTATCAGACTCAGACGCACCCTCATCAATTTTTTCTTCAGACTTTTCTGAACCCTCTGAACTTTGAACTTGTTCTTGACCTTCACTTGACTCTGATTGAGATTGACTATCAGTTTCTTGTTGTTGTTGATTACCTGATTGATCTTGTTGACCATCACCATCTTGATCTTTTTGTTGTTTTTTGTGATACTCACACAATCTTGCGGCAAGTGATATTACGTCTTCAACACTTTTGAGAGTATTAACTTCGTCAATAAATTTTTGTTCTTCTTCATTTACATTACCAATAAGACCAGTTTTGTAAAAGATATTAATCTTATCAATAATATTTAATTTAGATAAATCTTTATCTTTTAATTTGAAGAAGTCACCTTCTACTAATTCTTTGTAACCTTGTTTGAAATTTTTTACTGAACCAGGGTATTTCTTTTGAAACATTTTCTCAATACGAGCATCCTCTAAAACATTAATAACAGAATGATTAATACCTTGATGAACACCTCTCTCTAATAAATCCATAGGTGTATATAATGCATGACCAACTTCATGACAAACAAACATGTCATAAACATCATTACTAATTTCTTCTTTGAATATAGGTAAAACTAACTCTCTTGTTTCAACATTAAATGAAGCAGTATCCGCTTTTTTATGTCTAACAATAATGTTCTCTTCTGAGAGAAGTTTCGCAATAGTGGATTTTTTAGTCATCATCTAATTATATAATGACAGGTTGGGGGTTTATTGTCAAGGGTTAATTTTATCGTTTATTCTCTCATTCCCATAATCTTCCCATACATTAAAAACGTCAATGTTTTCAGGGGTTTTATCACTTGGCCACGATTGGAACAAAATGTCGCAGTCTTCAATATCCACGATTTCGCCACCATTTTCCTTGATATAATGTTGAACTAATAGAATATAACTTCCGTCTTCGTTATCTACACCTTCTTTGAAACCTGTGCTAGTAAATGCGACTTTCTTCTCAACAATTTTACCTGATGGATCTTTCAACACTCTTTTTGCAAGTGTCTCTGCTTGTTTTTCCCTTATCAACATTGTTTGTCCAAATAAATCATATTCTAAACCCAATTGTTTTGATAACCATCTTAATGCAATGTTATCTCTTGGATGACAACTTCCACCATCACCTAAACCAGGTTTCATATACTTTGGACTTACAAGTCTTTTAGTTGACTTTGATAAAACATCACAGATAAAGTTTGCATCTGTATTTTTCATTTTGTCTGCAACATCTTGTACCATATTTACAAAATTAATCTTTTGTGTTACATAGGTATTGTAGAAAATTTTAATGCATTCTGCCTCTTTAAGATTACAACTTTGTATTTTTATATTTGTACCTTCATATATCGATTTGTAATATTCAATTAATTTTTTTGGTCTAAATACTTCTTGATCCACTGATAATTTTTCTTGTACACCAACAAGATACATTTCTGCATCCATAAAATCTTTTGCAACTGTTCCTTGTGCGATAAACTGTGGACTATAAACAAAATTAGTATTAGGAACTAAGTCTATTAATTTTTTTTCACATGTTGCAGAAATAGTTCCATTAAGGCCCTCTTCGCCAACAAGAATTGTTCCTTTAATAGAAAGTTCTTTTAAATTTGAACGAATATCTTTATGAGTTTTTAATGGATTTTGAATCCTTGAAAATTTATATAAAGTAGCAATTTTATACATATCAAAAAAAATGGCGCGCCTGAAGAGATTCGAACTCCTGACCCACTGCTTAGAAGGCAGTTGCTCTATCCTTACGGTTAGTTACATTAGGATCAAAACCCGTAACATCGTGACCTTTTTCGTATGAAACATCACTAAGAGGTCTACCTAACTTACCTAAACCAACAAATCCTACTTTCATTTTAAACTCCTTATAGTGTCAAACAATTCTTTCTCTGGTTGTCTTGTTTTTAAATTATTATAATTATATTCAAGAATGTCATAATTGTCAACAACTAATTTCTTTAAATCTCTTTTTGCTAAATTTAAAATTAATTCTTTAATGTTATTTAGTCTTTCTGACGGTTCGATTATCGTATCATATTCCTCATTCCACATATGATTAAATGTTTTGTATCCTAAACTTTTTAAATGTCTAAGTGAATATGGTGGGCCAATCATAATAAAGGGCATCTTTAATAACATTGCTTTGTATGTCTTTTCACTTAAATGATATCTGTCAGTCTCCCTTTCAAACAAACATTCTGTAATAATGTATATACTATTTTGATATGAGAACTCTTCATCAAATATAAGATTTACATTCTGATTTGTTTTTTTAAAAGTTTCCTTCATATTCAAGGGATTATTATTATCATCATAATACATATT
>LUMT01000594.1_pt1 | contig 14105 bp, 9 predicted proteins | sample 729741 | NCBI WGS metagenome assembly LUMT01 (sample SAMN03860299, study PRJNA289734) | marine metagenome | biome: seawater column; feature: ocean; material: water; isolation source: Red Sea water column Station 192 - depth 50m | place: Saudi Arabia: Red Sea | collected 2011-10-15 | depth 50 m
GATTTACACCATCAACAACCCTACCAGCTTTGTTTAATATAATATCAAAGGAATCTAAATTGATATCACTAAGCTTTATCTTTAACATCATTGAACTCCTTAAATATAACTTCTGATGGTATGTAACATTTTAAATCAGAAAACCTTCTCATACCATTAGCAAAATCATAATAACCCTCATAAAAGTTAGGTAAATGTCTTTTCCTAAATGGTATTTCATGAGTGCATTCTTCTCCCTTTAGTAAAAACTCTTCTAAGGTTTCTATAAAAAACTTTGTTCTACATATCATATCCATTGATAACCTTTTATGTGGTGCATGTTTACCTAAGTAAAAATATCCAAAGTCCATCTTTTTATAGCCTGGAGATTTTGTTGTGTTATATGGTGTATAACCGTTAATATATTCTTCTCTAGTGTAAGCTCCTATTTTTGATAAGAACATATAATCCATGTCTTCTGTAGTAAACTCGTGTATAGTAGATTTCATATGTTCTTTACTACAATTAACTTCCATATCTTCACATATATACATTACATATGGTGTCTTAACTTCTTTAACCAAATCATGTCATATAGCGTATCAGGCACATCGCTTAGTAAATTATTATCGACATTCAACTCTTGAAGCTGTGTACATGCCGAAATATTGCTCGGCAATTGTTTTAAGCTCTTACAAGACCATAGGTGTAATGTTCTTAACTTTGTGAATTGATGTAATTCATCCATCAGATGACTTAGATCAATGCGATTCGACCAATTAAAATTAAACTTTAATACTCTTAATTGTGATAATTGCCCTATCTTCTTTGGCATATGATGTAGCGGATTCATTGCTAAATCCAATTCCGTCAATTGGTGCAGTTGATACAACTCAATAGGAATTTTTTCTAGTCCCTTACCAGACAAGTATAACTTTTAAGTTTTTGTAATGCCGATATTTTTTCACTCAACTTTAAGTTTGGCGTGACTAATTTGAAACTCGCTAATTTTTAAAATTGCTTTAACACATCGACCACTTGATCAAAATCAAGACCGGTATCACCTGTATTCACAAATAAAGTCTTAAAATTGGGTAATTCCATCAATACTTCAGGTATTGTCTTTAACGGCAACGCAAACAATTCTAATGACTGTAAATTTTTAAGTTGACTAAAACTCTGAGGAAGCTTACAGACATCCCCCTGTCATCGTCAAATGCTCTAATTGCGATAATTCAGCGATCTGTTTGACTTGTGTGATGGTTTTGCAATGTGCGCCCAAAATTTTTAATCCAGGATATTGGGAGCGGTTTGTAATCCAATCTAAATCCCGACATCCAAAAAAATCAAACGATTTGAATTTTGGTAACTTACTGACAAAATGAGAAATCTGTGTGATGTCCAAAAATGAAATACTCAGTTTTTCAAGATTTAAGCATTGTGCTACTTGCTTTTGAATTTCATCATCATAGTTTTCAAAGTATAGCCATCGAATCGCTAAAGGATCTTGGGAATTTTTTTTAAGGTTTTGCTCGAGTTTCGACATTGTTATTCCACGCAGAATATTCGAGTTATAGTCGAAGAAATTAATTTCTGATACAAGCCAACCGAGCAAAGGTATACAAATAGTACTGTGAGCGAGGTTAACGCTGTAGCAGGATTTAAGTTCTCTGACTATATTTCCATATTTTATGTATAAAAAAGCCGATCACTCTGTATCGGCTTCTTAATGGTTTGAATAATTTTACACTGTTCGCTGATCAAAGTTAGTGATCTGACGCACCTGATGCACCGATACCCGTCATTGAACGCACGAACTGCGCATCATATTTCGCTTGCTCTTGCTGTGCACGAGCAGACTTATCCGTGATCGAGAAGAACCAACATGCAAAGAATGAAATCAACATCGAGAACAATGCAGGATTACTCATATCAAGTGGTGCTTGCTCGCCAAGCTTCAAGGTATCCACCCAAACCGCTTTGGTCAGGAAGATCAAGATCAAGGCACTGATCAAACCAGCCCAACCACCGATCACTGCACCACGAGTTGTTAAACCACGCCAGAACATTGACAAGATCAATACTGGGAAGTTTGCAGATGCAGCGACCGCAAATGCCAAGCCAACCATGAATGCCACGTTTTGTTTCTCAAACATGATACCGAGTAGCATCGCGAAGATCGCCAAGCCAAGCGTTGCCATTTTCGATACTTTGAGCTCTTGTTGCTCTGTCACTTGACCACGTTTGAATACATTGGCATACAAGTCATGCGATACCGCAGACGCACCTGCCAAAGTCAAACCTGCAACTACCGCAAGGATCGTCGCAAAAGCAACCGCAGAGATAAAGCCTAAGAAGATATTACCGCCGACTGCATGACCCAAATGTACCGCAGCCATGTTGCTACCACCGATCAACTGCAAGCTACCTGTGATAGCAGTTTTTGCTTGATCAATATATGCAGGGTTATTCGCAACCAGTAAGATTGCACCGAAACCAATGATAAAGGTCAATAGGTAGAAATAACCGATAAATCCAGTAGCAAAGACCACAGATTTACGTGCTTCCTTCGCATCTTTTACAGTAAAGAAACGCATCAAGATATGTGGCAAACCTGCTGTACCAAACATCAATGCCAAACCAAGTGAGATCGCATCAAGTGGTCCTTTGACCAGACCACCAGGTCCCATGATTTGAGTGATGATTTGTACCCAAGTCGTTGCAAGCATACCGCCGAACATCACGTATGCCATCATCAGTAAACCGACGATTACGACTGCAATGTTATAATCCAAACCGAAGAGTAATTTGATCAACTGACCTGCACCAACCATCTGTGCGATCAAGTAGAATGCGACAACAACTAATGAGTTGACCGCTGCCATGGCACGTACTGGACGCTCTTCCAAACGGAACGATGCCACATCAGAGAAGTTATATTTCCCGAGATTACGCAGACGTTCTGCAATCAAGAATAGGACGATTGGCCAACCGACCATAAAGCCGAGTGAATAGAGCAATCCATCATAGCCTGAGCTAAACACCATCGCCGAAATCCCAAGAAAGGATGCCGCCGACATAAAGTCCCCTGCGATCGCCAGACCGTTTTGGAAACCTGTAATCCCACCACCTGCGGTATAGAAATCTTTGGTCGATTGAGTACGTTTTGCCGCCCATTTGGTGATAAATAGTGTCAGACCGACGAACAGCACAAACATGATAATGGCAATCCAGTTGGTCGCCTGTTTTTCAGTTTCACCGACCGTTGGCGCTGCAATTGCGCTCAAGCTGATCATGCTTGCTGATGCTGTGGTGAGCATCATTTTCAAAGTATTATTGACCTTGATCATTATTCAGCTCCTTTGTTTGCGCTGTTTTGTGAAGCTGCATTTTTCTGCGTATGCAAAATTTCATTCACTTCACGAATGGCTTCGCTGTTCAAACGATCAAATGCTTTATTACAGATCACGGAATACACCCAGCACAGTACAAACGATGCGACGATCACACCGATACCGAGCGGAATCCCCCACGTGATCACACCACTAAATGAGCTATGCAAAAAATCAGGGTTATAAGCGACCAATAAAATAAAGCCGAAATAAATCACTAACATTAAGATGGTCAGCGCCCAACTCAGCTTGCGCTGTTTTTGCACCAACTCTTGGAACTTGGGGTTCCTTAAAATTTCCTGTACATGAGCATCATCCATATCTCATTTCTCCTAACGTGTATGACTAAAACTTAGTCAATTTTCCTTCACGGCAAATGCCATTGGTTTTTTTGATGTAAGCCACGTTAGCAACTGCTTAGCAACTGTTCACTTAGACTTTGGTCGAGATTTCAACAATCTACAGGCACGATTTTGTGCAAATTTCAGGTATGATGTAGTGGAATCAGACTCGGCGAAGCACGGATGAATGCAGGATTAATTCTAGGCATATTAGCTATTTACGTACTTATTTTATTTGCGTGTGCTTTTTATGGTGAACGCCATGCCAGTCGATTGAGTCCTCGTGGCAGGATGATTCTCTTTAGTCTAACACTCGGCGTCTATTGTTCATCTTGGACCTTTTATGGTGCAACTGGTGCGGCTGCTTTTTGATTTTTGGTTATGATATTTGGCGACGTTTAGGGCGTGTACGCCAGCATCATACCGTGACCTCGATTGCAGACTTTATTGCCGCACGTTATGGCAAGATGGGCTCGCTTGCGACATTGGTGACTTTACTTGCGGTCTTGGCAATCTTGCCTTATTTGGCATTGCAACTGCGTGCCATCGCCATGAGTACCAATATCATTCTTGAGCAACACAGTAGCCCATTTGCTGTGACCAATAGCGTCTTGCTGTTGACTGGTCTGCTTGCCATTCTCGCCATGCTATTTGGGACGAGGCGCATCGCCAATACCGAACAACACGGCGGTTTAATGCTTGCGGTGGCGTTCGAGTCTTTCGTGAAACTGTTTTCGCTGATCGCTGTGGCAGTCTTCTTTTTATTTGCATCAAAAGACAATCTGCATCAAGTCAGTCGTGACGTAGCGGAAACGGTCAATCTCGTCCAACAGGTCGGTGTACCTGATACTTTTTGGATTCAGACGCTACTTGCTGCATTGGCAATGATTTGTCTACCTCGTCAGTTCCACGTCGCTGTGGTTGAGCTGAAAGATGAAAACCATATCAATGGCGCACGTCGTTGGTTTGGTGCGTATTTGATTCTCACTATCTTGGCGATTATTCCACTTGCCAGTTGGGCGATTCATGCACCGAGCAATGTGCTTCCTGTTGCTGATGCGGCTGTACTGATGCTTCCGATGAGCTATGGTAATGATTGGCTCACTTTACTTGCATTCTTAGGTGGATTTTCTGCATCAACGGGGATGCTACTGGTATCTTCTGTTGCCTTATCGATCATGCTCAGTAACGACTTGATCATGCCTGTGTTGTGGCGCTTCAACATCATCTCTCGTCATGATCCACGTATGCCACAGATGTTGAAACTGGTGCGTCGAATTTCCATTCTCGCTGTGATGCTACTCGGTTTTTCCTTTTATCACTGTATTGGCGCAGTGGTAGTAAGCAAGGTGTATGTATCGGTTTACTCGTTGGCTTTAGTGTTTGGGTCTATACCCTACTCATGCCAACCGTGTTACGCAGTTTACCGACTGAATACCTTGCATGGGGTCAACATATTCTTGATCATGGTCCTTATCATCAAGCATGGTTACGACCTGAGGCATTATTTGGTTTTAGCTCACTTGCACCGCTTACGCATGGCGTACTGTGGTCATTGGGTGCAAATATGTTTTGCTACTACCGCTTTTCACGACTTTATCGCCCGAGTGTGGCAGAGCAAATCCAAGCGGAAAGTTTTTTCTTTTATGATGCCAAACCCTTACCAACTGTACCCACAGCACCAACCCATAGCACAGCGGTAGAAACGGGATCGAATTTAAAATATCTCGCCAATGAACACGTTTCCCATTTAAAAATCGCTGACTTAATCGCACTCTGCTCTCGTATCGCTGGGGAGCGCAGTACTAAACACGCCTTTGAACAATTCGCACGTCAGCAAATGGTTTATCTTGATCCACAACAACTTGCCAATAGCATGTGGTGGCGTTTTAGTGAGCAGTTCCTTGCCAGTGCGATTGGCACAGCATCAGCACGCACCCTGTTGACCACAGCACTGGTGGATAATGGCTTAGCACTTGGACAAGTTGCGAATATTCTCGATCAAGCTTCGCAGTGGCAACGCTTTAACCAAAATCTGATCATGACCATGATCGACCATATGACGTAAGGGGTGAGCGTGGTCGATGCCAATATGTGCCTCGTGGCATGGAATAGCCAATATCTGACGCTATTTGATTATCCCAAAGAGCTAGTCTATGTCGGTTGTCCTGTTGCCGACCTGATTCGATACAATGCAGAACGTGGCGAATGTGGTCCGGGCGAAGTTGAAGAACACGTCAATAAGCGGATCAACTGGATGAAACAAGGCAGTGCGCACGAGTTTGAACGGATTCGTGAAGATGGTCGTGTGATTCAGATGCGAGGTAATCCGATCGAAGGCGGTGGCTTTGTCACCACCTATGCCGACATTACTGCTTTCCGTGAAAATGAAGCCATCCTTGAAGCACGTGTCAGTGAGCGTACTGCGCAGCTCGAACATGCCTTAGATGAACAACACCTTGCCCTGCAACAAGCCGACCAAGCCAACAAATCAAAAAGTCGCTTCCTCGCAGCAGCAAGTCACGATCTCTTGCAACCGATGCACGCCGCACGACTATTTAGCGCGGCATTAGAACAAAGTGCCTTTCACGCCGATGATCAAAAAACTTTGGAACAACTCGATCGTGCCTTGTTTGGTGCAGAAAGTATGCTCTCTGCGCTACTTGACATTGCCAAACTCGAAGGTGGCTCGATCAAGCCAAATCGCCGTACGTATAATCTACAAGATTTACTGAGCGATCTACGATTACAGTTTAGTGCGATCGCAGAACAACGGCAGATTGAGCTTCACATTCATGATACGCACTTTTGGATTGATACTGATCCGCAGTGGATACGTCGTATATTGCAGAACTTTGTCAGTAATGCCTTGCGCTATACCGCTTCAGGGCGTGTAGTGGTCGGTGTACTACGCAGTACCAGTCAAAACGGTCATATTCGCATTGGTGTTTGGGATACAGGACCTGGGATTCCCGAAGCACAACAGCACAAATTGTTTAAAGAATTTGAACGAGGTGGACACGAGTCACCCTGGGGTGAGCAAGGCTTGGGGCTAGGACTTGCCATCGTCGAGCGTATGACCCATGTATTGAACTATTCGGTACAGGTTAATTCTCAAGTCGGTAAAGGCTCAAGCTTTATCTTAGAAGTACCAACGGTGGTTGCACCTGCGGTACAACAAGCAATGCCAAGCAACTTCACTGCGCCACAAAAATCTTTAAAGATTCTCTGCTTAGACAATGACCCAACCATCTTAGACGGTATGCAAAACTTACTGCAAAAATGGGGCTATCAAGTCTATACCGCATTAGATACCACCCAAGCTTTAGACGTGCTCAACACCCATGAAATCCATGTATGGTTGATTGATCAACATCTCAATGATGAGCAATATGGACTCGACTTTATCCAAAGCCACCAGCAAAAGCATATCCCAACAGCACTGATCACCGCAGATAGTGACCCTGATCTACCTGAAAAGCTTAAAGCAATGAACATTGCCTTGCTGAAAAAACCACTAAAACCTGCTGCACTTCGAGCGTTCTTATCAAGTATTAAACTTCAAAATCCATAAATCATAGATAAAAGTGCTGAATAATGACATTTTTGCTCAGCACTTCTGTCGATCCAGTCAACAAATCCGTTGTTTGAGCAATTTTTTCGGCTTAGATATGGCAAAAGTGCTTCTTTACTTAAGTGAACAATTGTACACTTTCTTACAATTATACTAACTCAATGATTTCAAAATATTAAAATACTAGAAAATGGTCAATTCATACTTTAGTCTAATATTATTGACTTTTTTCAAATACAACAATTAATGCAACAAGATTCTCCTGCCAAAAGGAACAACATCATGTATATCCAATCAAATCAACATCCAGAAGCCATGCAAAGTCTACAACGCCAATATGCAGAAAATTCAATTTTGCCGTCGATCGACTGGCAAAGCCTATCTGCACAGCAACAGCTTACGCCTGCACAAATCACGGCACTTGACACGATTTATCAAAGTGCGATTCCGCTTGCACTCACCGTCTTTAAACGACTAAATTTTGATGTGTTTGCGCCTGCTGCGTTTCACCCACAAGGTTTGGGCTTATTTGATCAGTTGGCAAAACAAGAAGAACGGTTTATCGACATTCTGAGCAACGCAGCAGAAGACCTTGATCACGATACACGTCATCAGATTTGGAGCATGTTGCTTCGTGGCGGTGCGGTACTCGTGTTTAAAGTATGGCTTGGCTTGGTCAAAACTGGTCAGCTTGGCATCGACCTTGTGCAGTTCGATGAGCTATCTGACTTGCTTTGGATCAAAACCAAACCTGATACGCTTGCCAAAGCACTGCGTGTCGATAGCGAATCTAAGAATGAACATTTGTTCTTGATCTATGAAGACAGCGTATATTTGGATCGCTTCAACTGCTTAGAAACGGCTCTGCTATTTAGTCAGCTTGGCGTCTATGACCCTGTATTCCTGAGTATGCAAGATGAGCAAGTGGCTCAATTCTTTATTGAAAAAGGCTTGGTGACTGAAGCGCAAATCGACGAACTGGAATGTGCAATGAATCCGTTAAACTGTGCTGATCAACGTGCAAAACAAGATTATCTAGTTTAAATGTATGATTGAGTTATACACATCAGTTTCAACAACAAAAAAGCTTAGTCGTCAGGCTAAGCTTTTTTCTTCAACACAACCTAATAGTCAAAGTATTTTAATTGCAATACGAGGCAACCGAACGATGGTGTACTTGTAGTACATCGAGTGATGGTTAACGAAGTAGTGCATTAAAATACGAAGAATATTTTTAGAACTTCGGCTCTTCGATGGTCAATGCCCCAATCGCCAAAACCGCTTGCGTACGATTTTGAACACCAAGCTTACGGAAGATCGCTGTGACATGCGCCTTAATCGTCGCTTCTGATACATCTAGTTCATAAGCAATTTGCTTGTTAAGCAAGCCTTCCGCCACCATCATCAACACACGAAACTGCTGTGGCGTCAGTGATTGAATCTTATCGGCAAGCTCTGTTTCACTGGCTGCACGTGGATCATTCGGATGATGCGCAAAGTTTGGTGGCAACCAAATATCACCCTCTAAAACCGCTTTGATCGCTTCGCCAATATTGGCAGGTGGCGCAGATTTTGGGATATAGCCCATCGCACCATGCGCAATCGAACGCTGAATAATATTGGCTTCTTCATGTGCAGACACCACGATAATCGGAATCGTCGGAAACTGCGAACGCACATGCACCAAAGCAGAAAAACCCGATGCACCAGGCAAATGTAAATCGAGCAACACCAAATCAGGCTCTGCACCTGTTTCTAGGCGTTGGTACAACTCGGCAACCGATGCCGTTTCGCTAATCGAAGCTTGCGGCAGACTATATCGAACCGCTTGGATCAAAGCATGTCGAAATAAGGGATGATCATCAACAATGAGAATGTTCATAGAAAAATTTGGTTCCATCCAAAGAGCTGACGACAAAAGGGTATTTGTCGTTCACCATAAAATACAATAAAAAGAATTGTTTCCGCCAGCTTTACCTACAATTATTTACACTGCTTGCGCTATTTTTGTCAGCTCAATACTCGGTTAAATTAATCTAATCGATGATTCTACGCAGTGGCGAGAGGTGACAAGTTTGCAATGATGTAAGAAATACCTGCCTATCGTTGCGTGTATCGTTTCAATGCGACGATGGTTTGCCAAATCAGACTTGCCAAAACCACATAGAAAATTAATGTAATAAATTCATAGCCCTTACTCTCTTTCATCAGGTTTTTAAAAGGAATTACATTAGATGCAACATCATTCAATTTAGTCGCAAAAAAGTTGATCTTCTCGTTCCACGGCAGATAAGAGCTGTAAAGTATTTCGGATTCATAGCCCTGAATAATCAAATAATAAATTCCAGTAAAAACTGCAATCCAAAAAATAGGTAACAGGTAGCTTTGCCCAAAATTTGAGGAATATTTATTGAGCCAAAAGATAATTTTTTCTTGGCTAATCGGTTTGTCTTTTAAACTCTGCTGATACTTATCCATTTCTTTTGCATAGAAACGGTTTGCTTCGATGTGGTTGCCGATTTTGTCGAAAGAATGTTTGATGATGCGGTAGGTTTCGCGGTTGGTATTGTCAGATAAAAGTTGAATATTTAAAAAGTTCGGTGCTTCTTTGAGGTTGGTATCTTCTAAGTTTAAACCTTGATGAAAAATCGTATTTCGAATATTCGCAAAGCTTAAAAAAGTGACGTATTCGAATTGAGCTACACCATTTTCATCGCTTGCTTTGCCAAATTCGCATCGTTCAAATCCTGCAAAGTCACTGAAAATGGTTGTCGCAGCAAAAAAATTTCCAAAGCTCGTTCCATAGGCATCAAATGAAGATTTAAAATCTGAATCAATAAACTTGGCTTCGGCAATATCACATTTTTGTATTTCTACTTTTGATAAAAATTTAGATTTTTCAATATTGCATCTGCGTATTTGAAGTTCGGGTATTTCAACCACTATATTTTCTGTATTTTTAAATAAAGGCTTCGTTATAGCTAAGCTACTTAGCACAAGACTTTTCCTAAAAGTGCAATCGTTAAATAATGAAATTTCTAAGACTCTTTCTTCATCAGCCTCAAAATGAGTACTTACAGCCCCGTTGAAGATACAGTTTTGATAGAGAACATTATTCATATTTCCAAGCAATTTGGATTTTGAAATATACCAATATGTATTGAACTCACAGTCTTGATAAAAAAATTTAACTTCAGGAAGATCAATCCAACTCAATGAAAACTTACAGAATCCAAAATGGATACTTTCTAACTTTTTTAAGATTTTGAAATAGTCAAAGCGGTCTCTGTCATCTCTACAAGGAAAAAAAATTCCATTAAATGCAACTGTTAAAGGTAAATCGGAAATTACATCGTCTATAGAAAATTCATCTTTGAGATATCTTTTTAATGAGTCAATGCTATCAATATTTAAATCTTGACTGCTTCCCCATAAAGGATGAAAAATGAAATTAGCAATATATTCAATCAATTCATCGTAGAAATTAGCTAATATTTTAATATTGAACCAGTCAGTTGAGTAATCTTTCTTTTCACAATGCAAAACGCACTCTTGACGATCTTGAAAAACATCTCTTTCACAATCTTCGAAGCTACAAATCTGACTCAATTTATTATCCTTTTTTAGTCCAAGCAGTGCGTTAACATCATTGATTTTTCTACTATATCCTTAAATTTTTCAAATTTAAACCATTCATTTCCCAAAGAAAAACCCCACAGACCCAATCCGAATCTGTGAGGTTTATTTTTGCTTAAATTGTGTTTAAAGCCTTTTAAGTTTTCGCAGTGACAGATTGCTCCGCCTTACTATTCATCCACCGATACAACACAGGCAACACCACCAAAGTCAGCAAGGTCGAGGAAATAATCCCACCGATCACCACCGTTGCCAACGGTCGCTGAACTTCCGCACCTGTACCCGTAGCAATCGCCATCGGAATAAAGCCAAACGATGCCACACATGCCGTCATCAACACAGGACGTAAGCGCAGGATTGCCCCTTGCCACGTTGCCTCAACGATCGACATACCTTGCTCCCGAAGCTCCCGCATAAAGCTGAGCATCACCAAACCGTTCAACACCGCCACACCTGACAAGGCGATAAATCCCACACCTGCCGACATGGACAGCGGAATATCACGTAGCCACAGCGCCACCACACCACCAGTCAAAGCAAACGGTACGCCCATGAAGACCAATAGGCTTTGTTTGACATTGGAGAATACCGCCATGAGTAAGACAAAGATCATGATCAATGCCAATGGAATCACGATCTGCATCCGAGCTTTTGCTGAAGCGAGATTTTCAAATTGACCGCCATACTCTAGCCAATAACCGGCAGGGAGTTCTTGCTGTGATAAGGTGCTTTGAATCTCTGCCACGAATGAACCGAGATCACGCCCTTCAACATTGGCAGTCACCACGATGCGACGTTTACCATTTTCACGGCTGACTTGATTGATACCCATGATGTTTTCAACTTCTGCCACATCTTGCAGTTGGATCAAACCACCATTTGGCAATGCAATCGGTAGTTGCGCCAATTGCGCCACAGTACGCTGTGCATCATCAAGACGCACCACGAGGTCAAAACGGCGATCGCCTTGCAGCATTTGCCCGACATTTTCACCGCCAATACTTGCCGATACGATGTCTTGAATATCACGACTGGACAGTCCATATTGCCCTGCGAGATCACGATTCACTGCCACATTGAGTAGTGGTAAACCCGATGTTTGCTCAACATTGACCGCTGATGCACCTGAGATTTGCTTGATTTTATCAGCGATTTTCTCTGCCTCTGCACCAAGCACTTCCATATCATCGCCAAACAATTTGACCCCGATATCACTACGCACACCTGAGATTAACTCATTAAAACGCAGCTCGATTGGTTGTGAAAATTCACTATTATTTCCCGGCAAAGTGGCAAGGAAAGCCTGCATGCGATTGCGTAAATCATCGAGGCTTTGTTTCGAATTTTCCCATTCAGACTTTGGCTTAAGGATAATAAAACCATCGGAAATATTCGGTGGCATGACATCGGTGGCAACTTCTGCCGTCCCTGTACGAGAGAACACCGCTTTGATTTCAGGAAATTCTTTCAGGAGCAACTTTTCAGTATTTTCCTGCATGATCAAGGACTGATCTAATCCTGTACTTGGCGCACGCAATTGTTGTACTGCAAAGTCGCCCTCTTGCAACTGCGGTGCAAACTCACTACCCATTTGGCTAAATAGCACTGCGGTAAAAACCAGTACACAGCTCACCGTTGCCACGACAAAATATTTAAACTGATACGCCCAATCCAAAACAGCGAGATAACGCTGTTTCAACCACGCCATCCAACGACTTTCTTTTTCCTTCACTTCACCTTTGACGAATAACGCCACCGCCGCAGGGACGAAAGTCACAGAAAGAATCATCGCACCAAGTAGCGCAAGCACCACGGTAAATGCCATTGGGTGGAACAGTTTGGCTTCCACACCTGTCAAAGCAAAGATCGGCAAATACACCACCATGATAATGGTTTGACCAAAGATGAGCGGACGACGAGCTTGCTTGGCAGCGAGGAAGACTTCTTTAAAGCGCTCTTGCCGTGTCAATATTCGCCCGAGATGCTTTTGTTGTTCTGCGAGTCGTCGAATACAGTTTTCCACGATCACCACTGCACCATCGACGATAATCCCGAAATCCAGTGCGCCCAAACTCATTAAGTTGGCACTGACTTTTTGCTCTGCCATGCCTGTTAAGGTAAATAGCATCGACAGTGGAATCACACAAGCAGTGATCAATGCCGCACGGACGTTCCCAAGAAAAACAAACAGAATCACGATAACTAAGATCGCCCCTTCGACAAGGTTTTTCTGCACGGTTTTAATGGCTTTTTCCACCAGTGTGGTACGGTTATAGACCGTTTCGATCTTCACGCCTTTGGGTAAATACTGCTGAATTTCCTTGACTTTTTGATCGAGATCAATGGCGACGCTACGACTATTTTCACCCATCATCATCATTGCCACACCCAACACGGTTTCTTCACCGTTGTAGGTTGCAGCACCTGTACGCAGATCATGACCGATCGACACCGAGGCGATGTCAGCTACTCGAATCGGCACACCCGAACGCTCACTCACGACCACATTGGCAATATCCTCGACCGAACCTAATACACCCGGTACACGCACGGTGATTTGCTGACCATTTTCTTCAATAAAACCTGCACCACGATTTTCATTGTTTTCTGACAACGCAGTTTGCAAATCGGCAAGACTGATTTGCAGTTGTTGCATGGTATTAAAATCAGGTGACACTACGTAGGTCTTGTTAAAACCACCGATGCTGTTGATCTCCGCCACACCTTCAACACGTTGTAGCTGTGGACGTACCACCCAATCTTGCAACTCTCGTAAATCCATCGCCGTGTAAGGTGTGCCATCCTCTTTTTTCGCATTCGGCTCTGCAAGCAGTACCCATTGATAAATCTCACCCAATCCTGTGGAGATCGGTGACATTTTGGTTTCGACTTGCTCAGGCAAATCGCCTTGCGCCTCTTGTAGCCGTTGGTTGATCTGCTGTCTTGCCCAATAAATATCCGTATCGTCTTCAAAGACAATGGTGACTTGCGACAAGCCATAACGTGAGATTGAGCGTGTATATTCGAGCTTTGGCATACCTGCCATTGCGGTTTCGATCGGATAGGTGACCCGTTGCTCCATCTCCAATGCCGTAAAGCCATTGGCTTGGCTATTAACCTGCACTTGGGTATTGGTAATGTCAGGTACAGCATCGATCGGGAGTTTTTGATAGCTCCATACCC
>LUMT01000302.1_pt1 | contig 14086 bp, 16 predicted proteins | sample 729741 | NCBI WGS metagenome assembly LUMT01 (sample SAMN03860299, study PRJNA289734) | marine metagenome | biome: seawater column; feature: ocean; material: water; isolation source: Red Sea water column Station 192 - depth 50m | place: Saudi Arabia: Red Sea | collected 2011-10-15 | depth 50 m
CATCCATTTTAATCGTAGTTGTTGTTGCAATTGATACAGTTACGCAAATACAAACAAGATTAATGAGTTCCAAATACGAACAGTTGATTAAAAAAACAAAATTCGGAAGATAATTCGTGAATATAATCCTATTTTGACCTCCTGGTGCTGGAAAAGGAACACAAGCAAAACATTTAGTTAAAAAGATAAATGGTTTTCAAGTTTCAACAGGTGATATGTTAAGGGATGAAATCAAGAAAAATTCTGATATAGGAAAAAAAATAATTAATGACATGAATGATGGTAAATTTGTAAGTGATGAAATTGTAAACGAATTAATTAAAAAAGTTATTTTTGATGAAAAATATAAAAACAAACTTATTTTTGATGGATATCCTAGATCATTAGAACAAGCTAAAAATTTAGAAACTATTTTAGAAAGTTCAAATCAAAAGATTGATTATATTTTTTTTCTTAATGTCAAAAAAGAAGTAATAATTAAACGAGTTGAAAAAAGAAAAACTTTAGAAAAAAGATCTGATGATGATTCAAATATTATTCTAAAAAGATACGATACTTATATGGATATGACACGCCCCGTTTTAGATTTCTATTCCAAAAATTCAAACTTTTATGAAATAGATGGTGCGCTTAAAATTGAGCAAATAACCGCTAAAATAGATGCTTTTCTTAATGTTTAAGACGTTGACTTTAAAAGAACTTCTTATATAAAAGGCTAAATTTATCTCAAAATTTATGGCTCGTATTGCAGGAATAAATATCCCACAAAATAAATTAGTTCAAGTAGGGCTAACTTATATTTATGGTATTGGTGATAAATTTTCAAAACAAATTTGCACATCATTAGCAATCCCTAAAGAAAAAAGAGTGAACCAACTTACTGATGATGAAATTTTGAAAATAAGAGAATACATTGATCAAAATTTTAAAGTTGAAGGTGATCTTAGAAGAGATTATTCACTGAGCATAAAAAGACTAATTGATTTAGCTTGCTATAGAGGTTCGAGGCATAGAAAGAAATTACCTGTAAGAGGTCAAAGAACACGATGTAATGCTCGAACGAGAAAAGGAAAAGCTATTGCAATTGCTGGAAAAAAATTAACACCACTTAAGAAATAAACATGGCCAAACCAGAAAAAAAAGACAATAAAGAACTGAGTCAAGAAAAGTCGCCAAAAAAAGCTGTCAAAAGTTCTTATTCAAAAAAAAAGAAAACTAAAAAAAATATCTTAAATGGAATTGCATATGTACAATCAACTTTTAATAACACAATTATTTCAATCGCTGACACTAATGGAAACGTAATTTCATGGGCATCAGCTGGACAAAAAGGTTTTAAGGGTTCTAGAAAATCAACTCCATATGCTGCGCAAATAGCTGCTGATGCTGCTGCATCTAAAGCCTTAGAGTTTGGCATGAAAACTTTATCTGTGGAAGTTAAGGGTCCTGGTTCAGGCAGAGAAACAGCATTAAGAGCGTTACAAGCGAGAGGATTTAGAATTTTATCAATTAAAGATACAACACCGATGCCACATAATGGTACTAGGCCACCAAAAAAAAGGAGAGTTTAATGGATGTAGAAAATGTAAATGTGAAAAATTGGAAATCATTAATTAAACCTGCGAAACTTGATGTTAAAATAAGTGATGATTTAACTCACGCTACAATTATCGCTGAACCATTAGAAAAAGGTTATGGTTTAACACTTGGTAATTCACTTAGAAGAATTTTATTGTCCTCAATCAGAGGAGCAGCTGTAACTTCAATTCAAATTGATGGTGTACTTCATGAATTTACATCTATTAAAGGTGTAAGAGAAGATGTTACTGATATTGTATTAAACGTTAAATCTCTGGCATTAAAATGTGCTGCTGAGGGAACAAAAAAACTAGTATTAGATGCCAAAGGACCTGGTGAAATAAAAGCATCTGACATCGCATCAGTTCCTGATGTTGAAATTTTGAATCCTGACTTAGTTATTTGTAATTTAGATGAAAATACTCACTTCCATATGGAAATGAATGTTAATACTGGAAAAGGTTATGTTCCAGCTGATTTAAATAAACCTGAAGAACCACCTTTAGGTTTAATTGCAATTGACTCATTATATAGTCCCGTTAAAAAAGTTTCTTATTCAGTAAGTACCGCAAGAGAAGGTAAGGCTTTAGATTATGATAAATTAACAATGGAAGTTGAGACAAACGGATCAATTTCTGCTGAAGATGCAGTTGCTTATTCTGCTAGAATTTTTCAAGATCAATTAAAAATGTTTATTAATTTTGATGAACCTGTGGAAGCTCCAGTCAAAGAAGTTTCAACAGAGCCTGAATTTAATAAAAATTTATTAAGAAAAGTAGACGAGCTTGAATTATCTGTTAGATCAATGAATTGTCTTAAAAATGATAATATAATTTATATTGGTGATTTAGTTCAAAAATCTGAGGGCGAGATGTTAAGAACCCCAAATTTTGGAAGAAAATCATTAAATGAAATTAAAGAAGTTTTAACTGGTATGTCTCTTTATTTAGGGATGGAAATTCCAAATTGGCCACCAGATAATATCGCAGAAATGTCTAAAAAATTAGAGGAAAGTATATAATGAGACATGGAATGGCAAATAAGAAGTTAAACAGAACTTCTGAACACCGAAAAGCACTGCTCAAAAATATGCTTAATTCCTTAATAAAGTATGAGCAAATTAAAACAACTTTACCAAAAGCAAAATTTTTAAAACCACAGGCTGATAAAATAATCACATTAGGTAAAAAAGATAGTTTGCATAATACTAAAATTTTGATTTCTCAATTGCAGGATATTAAGTCAGCCAATAAAGTAAAAAAAACCTTATCTAAAAGATACGAAAAAAGAGCTGGTGGTTATACAAGAATTATTAAAGCAGGTTTTAGATATGGAGATAATGCGCCTATGGCTATAATTGAATTTGTTGATAGAGACGTTCAAGCTAAAAGAGTTGATAAAAAAAAGAAAGATTCAGCAAAAGAAGTTGAAAAAAAAGAAGATAAGAAAGCTGCCACAGCATAAATAAAAGCCTTAAATATTCATGATTAGAAGTTTTATCGTTGAGTCAACGTGTAATAACATGCGTATTGATAGATGGTTAAGAAATAAATTAGGAAAATTACCGCAAAGTCTTATTGAAAAGAGTTTAAGGTTAGGAAAAATTAAAATAAATAAAAAAAAAATAAAAAGCTCTTTTAAGATTAAAACAAATGATAAAATAGAACTCTTCAATATTGATTTTAAAGAAAAAATTAAGCACGAGAAAAAACAATTCAATCCATCCATTGAGGTAATAAAATCTAACGAAGATCTGATCATAGATAACAATGAAGATTTTATAGTTTTGAATAAAAGTGCAGGAATATCAGTTCAAGGTGGAACAAAGTCAAAAAAAAATCTAGTAGATATATTTGCAAAAAGTGAAATATTTCAAGGAACAAAACCATTCTCTGTTCATAGATTAGACAAAGATACCTCAGGTGTTTTTATTATTGCGAAAAATAGACAAACAGCTCAACTATTGACCTCTCTATTTAGATTAAGAAAAGTGCACAAAACTTATTTGGCAATATGTAACGGAGAAATTGAAAAAGACTCAGGTGAATGGAATGATAATTTGATAAGGTACGACAATGGAAAAAAAATTATTGAAAAAGCTAAAACAATTTTTAAAGTGATAGATAAAAATACCAATGCTAGTTTAGTAGAAATGAAACCAATCACAGGAAGAAAACATCAATTACGAAAACAATTATTTAACATTGGACATTCAATTTTTGGTGATAAAAAATATAATTCATCTGTTTCATCGAAAGGTATAAATAAGGATTTAATGCTTCATTCCTATCAAATAAAATTTATGATTAATGAAAAAAAATATACTTACAAAGCATTATTACCAGATTATTTCAATAAGTTGTTGAGGACTAAAAGATTAAATTTTTCAAATTAGTTTTAAATATTTCTATTAACTTATTTTCTAAATCATCATAATTTTGATTTTTAATTTGTTTGAGATTAGTAATACCTTTATCTTTAATCCCACAAGGAATAATCGCGTTATATTTTTTTAAATCGTTATTAATATTGATAGAAAAACCATGATAAGCTATCCATTTAGTTACCCTGACCCCAATTGCAGCAACTTTTTTTATGGTTGAATTATCATTGTACCAAATACCAATATTTTCTTTATCAGCAAATGTTTCTATGTCATAGAGGCTCAGGGTTTCAATAATTGATTTTTCAATTACAGATATGAATTTTCTAATATCTTTCTTACCTTTCTTTAAATCAATTACAAAATAACAAATGAGTTGTCCTGGTCCATGATAAGTTATTTTACCACCTCTATTAGTTTTTATAATATTTATAGATTTATCTATTATCTCATTTTCTTTATAGCTTGTTCCCGATGTATAGATATGATCATGTTCTAAAACCCAAATCAAATCATCTACTTTTTTTAGATCGATATCTTTAAGTCGATCTTCCATAAATGATATTGCGTCTTCATATTTTACTGGATTTTGGGACTTTTTAATTTCTATAGGCATTTAAAAATTGTATTCTTTTCATTTTGTATTAAAAGATCCGTCTAAATAATAGGTGTATTTATGACTTTAATAAAAAAAATTAAAGATAAAAAAGTCAATTTTGAATTTAATAAGGAATATATAAAAGTTGTAACAGACAAAATTACCTCAAATGATGCATCTTTTATAACTAGATCTTTTGAGGAAATGCATCCCGCTGATGCTGCTGATATTATTGAGCATTTAAGTGAAAGTGACAGAGAAAGTTTAATAAAATTAAATAATTTTAAGATTGATCCAGAGGTATTTGTTGAATTAAATGAGTCTGTTCAATCAGAAATCATTAAATATCTTTCCTCAGATGCAATTGTTAGGATTTTAAAAAATTTAGAGTCTGATGACGCCATAGCTATTTTAGAAAATGTTGAAGAAAAAGATAAAAATTCAATATTAAGTTTATTACCCCCAAAAGATCGATTTGCTTTATTAGAAGGTCTTAGTTATCCAGAGGATAGTGCTGCTAGGATAATGCAAAGAGAATTTACAGCAATCCCAAGTAACTGGTCGGTAGGACAAACTATTGATTATTTAAGAGAGAATAAAGACTTACCAGAAGAGTTTTTAGAAATTTACATTGTTGATGAAAATTTTAAACCTATTGGTGCTGTACCATCCTCTAAAGTATTAAGAACACCTAGAGAAACAAAAATGTCCTCAATTATGGATGATTCAATTTTTTTAGTTCCAGTGGATATGGATAGAGAAGAAGTTGGTAATTCATTTGAAAATTACAATTTAAACTCAGCTTGTGTTGTAGATAAGAATAATAAACTTGTAGGAATGATAACTTCCGATGATGTATTAACAGTTTTAAAAGAAGAAGCTGAGGAAGATGCTTTAAGATTAGCTGGTGTTGGTGACGAAGAAATTACAGATGGTGTTATCACAAAAACTAAAAGACGATTTAACTGGTTACTATTAAACTTATTCACGGCATTTCTGGCTACTTATTGTATAAGTTTGTTTGGTGCAACAATTGAGCAAATGGTTGTCTTGGCATTTTTAATGCCAATAGTTGCATCGATGGGTGGTAATGCAGGTATGCAAACTTTAGCTGTTACTGTTAGAACTTTAGCAACAAATGATTTAACAAAAAATAACTTTAATCAAAACATTATAAAGGAATTTAATATTGGTATTCTCAATGGAATAATTTTTGCTGTTATAAGTTCTTTTATCGTTCAAGTCTGGTTTCAAGATTACCAATTATCATTAATAATATCGATCTCAATGATTTTGACAATGGTAGTGGCAGGTTTATTTGGAATACTTGTTCCAGTCACGTTAAAAAAAATGAAAATTGATCCAGCAATTGCCTCTAGTGTTTTCGTAACAACAATAACTGATGTAATAGGTTTTGTTTCTTTTTTAGGTGTTGGGGCTTATTTTTTATAGAATTTTAAAAATTATCAATCAACCTTACATTATTAATATAAAAAGATACGAAAATTTTTGAATTTTTTAATTTATTGGAAATTTTAAGATTTTTAATATTTCTTAATTCGAGATATTCAATCTTAACATTTTGTAATTTATTTATTTCATTTCCAGTTTTATTAAGTACTTTTTTAATATTTGATTCCTTATTTAACTTTCTTTTAAGTTTCATAATATTGGTAATTAATTTTGCAGCCAAATTTTTTTCACGTTTTTGTAATAATGAATTTCTGGAAGATAATGCTAATTTATTTTTTTCTCTAATTGTTCTACATTCTATTAATTTTGAAGAGTGTTTTCTTAAATATTTTTTTAAAAGATATAATTGTTGAAAATCTTTTTCTCCCATAAAAATTTTTTGAGGTTTGATGTTTTCAATTAGCCGTTCCATTACATCAATTACACCCTCGAAATGTCCTTTTCTGTACTTAGCACATAATATCTTATCTTTTTTTGAAATTATAATCTTAGAGGATCTCTTTACTCTATAAATTTCCTTAACAGTTGGTAAATATACATAATTAACTTTAAGTTTTTTTAAAATCGATAAGTCCTTCTTTCTATTTCTTGGATATTTCTTAAAATCATTTTTATTATTAAATTGTTTTGGATTTACAAATATACTTACAATTGTTTTATTACATTTTTTTTTGGATTGTTTAATTAACGATATATGGCCTTTGTGAAGACTTCCCATAGTAGGTACAAAACCTAGATTAGACACATTTTCTAATGCCTCATTTAAATCATTATTATTCAATAAAATTTTCATTTGTATAAAACTTTTTAATAAGTAAAACATTTGAATGATTAAACAAGCAATTATTCCTTTAGCTGGTTTGGGTACACGTTTACTTCCATTAACCAGTGTATTTCCAAAAGAGCTTTTGCCTATTAATGGTAAACCAGGAATTGAATACATTCTAGATGAATGCATTGATGCAGGTATTAAAGAGGTTATTTTTATAATTTCAAATAAGAAGAAAATGATAAAGACTTATTTTTATAATGATAATTTTTATAAAAAAATTATTAAAAAAAAGAAAGATAAAAGGATTAAGGAAGAATACAAAAAAATTTTAAAATATAAAAAAATGATAAAATTTGTTTATCAAAACAAACCACTTGGCACTGGAGATGCCGTTTTAAAAACAAAAAAATTTATAAAACATAATTTTTTTTTAATGTTGTTACCAGATGATCTTATTATTAAAAGAAATTGTTCTAAATCAATGATAAAGATTCATAAAAAATACAACGCGTCTGTTATGGCTAGTATGAATGTTAAAAAAAATAATGTTTCGAGATGGGGAATTTATAAGTTAAAAACTAAAATAAATAAGAATAATTATTTGATCTCAGATGTTATTGAAAAACCTTCTGTAAAAAAAGCACCATCTAATAAAGCAGTGATTGGAAGATATATTTTACCTAGAGAAATTTTTTCAAAATTACTTAAACAAAAACCAGGTAAAGGAGGAGAAATACATATTACAGATGCTATCCAAAAATTAATTCAAAATGATAAAAAATTTATTGCTCATAATTTTTCTGGAAAATATCTTGATTGTGGAAGCATGAGTGGTTACATCAAATCAACTTTAGAGATAGCTAAATCATGAAATTGTGTATGATTGGTACTGGTTATGTAGGTTTAGTAAGCGGAGTATGTTTTGCTGATTTAGGAAATGATGTAATTTGTGTAGATAATAATGTTGACAAAATAAATTTACTAAAAAAAGGAAAGATTCCAATTTATGAACCTGGTTTATCAGAATTAGTAATAAAGAATTTTAAGAATAAAAAATTAAATTTTTCTACAGATTTAAAAAAATCAATTAAAGACTCAGACATAATTTTTATTTGTGTTGGTACACCAACAAAAAAAGGTGGTAGTTCAGCAGATTTAAGTCAAATTTACAAAGTTGCTAAAGAAATAAGTTCTTCAATTAATAAATTTAAAATTATCATAACAAAATCAACAGTCCCCGTGACGACAGGAGATGAAATTGAAAAAATATTATCTAAAAAAAATAGCAAAAAGAAATTTTCTGTTGTTTCAAATCCTGAGTTTCTAAGAGAAGGAGAAGCAATAAGAGATTTTGTTTATCCTGATCGTGTCGTTATCGGAACTGATGATAAAAAAGCAGGTAGAATTTTAAAAAATCTTTATAGCCCACTTATTTCTAAGGGTGCTTCTTATTTACAAACTTCTAGAAGAGCCGCAGAATTGATTAAATATGCCTCTAATGCTTTTTTGGCAACAAAGATTACTTTTATAAATGAAATAGCTAATTTATGTGAAAAAACTAACATTAATGTTGAGGATATATCAATAGGTATGGGATTGGATAAAAGAATAGGCAGTCGATTTCTTAGAGCAGGACCTGCTTATGGTGGATCTTGTTTTCCTAAAGATACAAAAGCCATTATTACAACAGCAGATAAATTTAAAACAAATTTATCAGTAGTTAAATCAGTAATTAAATCAAATGAGAATAGATCTAAAATTTTATTAGATAGAATTAACAGAATCTTAAATAGGAAAATTAAAAATAAAATAATTACCTTTTTAGGTGTTACATTTAAAGCTAATACTGATGATATGAGAGACTCTTCAAGTTTACAAATGATACCATGGTTATCAAAAAAAGGAGCAACTATAAAATATTTTGATCCAACTGGTTATAAAACTGAATTTATGAAGTTTAAAAATGTAATTAATAAAACTTCAATAAAAGATGCTGTTCATGGGGCTGATCTTGTTATTATTCATACTGAATGGAATGATTTTAAATCAATTAATTTTAGAAGTTTAGTTAAAGGTAAGAAGTTTATGATTTTTGATATGAGAAATATATATCCTTCATCAAAGATTAAAGACCAAGGATTCAAATATTTTAGTGTTGGAAAATAAAAATCTAATTTAATTCAAATATTGCATCTACTTCAACCGAAACGCCTAATGGTAAACTATTCGTACTTACAGCAGCTCTAGTATGCATACCTGCATCTCCAAAAATTGAAGCTATCAAATCAGATGCGCCATTTATTACTTTAGGTTGATCAATAAAGTCATCTGTTGAGTTTACAAATCCTGTTAATTTCACACATGATTTTATTTTTGATAAATCATTGTCGCAGGCTTTTTTAACTTGGGCAATAATACTTAACGCGCATCTCTTAGCAGCATTGTAACCAGCCGTGACATCCAATTCTTTACCAACTTTTCCTTTAATTAATTCACCATTATCATCAATAGAAATTTGTCCTGATATGAATAACATTTTTCCTGTAATTTTTGTTGCAACATAATTACCAACTGGTGCTTTCGCTTCAGGAAGCTTTATATTGAGTTCTTTTATCTTATCTTCAAAGTTCATAATCAATTATTTTTTTTGATTTTAGTTTTAACTTTATTAAATATTTTCTTTGTACCTTCTTTAATTTGATTTGTTTTTTTTATAGACCCTTCTTTAACTTGATCTTTCTTTTTGACAGCACCTTCTTTAATATTTTTGGCTGTACATGCTAAATATTCTTTCGAAAGTTTTTTCATCCCAGAACATTTATGTTCATCAGCAATTAGAATATTTGTTGAAAATAAATAAAATATTAAAATTATAAATATTTTTTTCATTTTTTTTTCTTACTTTTTGATTTTTTACTTTTATCGTATTCTTTTCTTTTCTCAATCAATATTAAAGCTTCTTCCATTGTTAATTCAGTGGGATCTTTTTCCTCAGGAATTGTTGCATTGAGTGATTTATATTTTATATAAGGTCCATACTGACCCTTCATGACTCTAACAGGTTTTTTATCTTCAGGATGTTCTCCTAAATCTTTTATCATTGAAGAGGACATCCGACCAGGTTTGGCCTCTGCTATTAATGTTATTGCTCTATTTAAACCTATAGAGAATATTTCCTCTACATTTTCTATTCTTGCTGATTTATTTTCACATTTTAAGTAAGGACCAAATCTCCCAACATTTAGTGTAATCTCTTTTTGATTATCTGGATTTATTCCCAAAGATTTTGGCAGTGAACATAAAAATTGAGCTTTTTCCAAATTGATACTCTCCAACTCTAATCCTTTTGGTATTGAAACATTTTTTAAAAGTTCATTTACATCTGATTTTAACTTTTTAGTTTTTTTCTTTTTCTTACTAATTTTTTCAATTTCTATATCAGACTGGATTTTCTCGTATTGAAGGTAGGGGCCAAATCTACCATTTTTCAAATATATATCATTTCCATTTTCATGTTTTCCTATAAATTTTGGTTCAGCTAATTGTGCTTGAGCAGCAGCTTTTGCTTTAGATAAGGGTCTTGTAAATTTACATTCTGGATAATTTGAACACCCTATAAAAGCGCCACCTCTGAAACTATTCTTTAAACTAAGTGTTCCAGAACTACATAATTGACATTTTCTTACTACATTACCCTCATTATCCTTATCAAAAATTAATTCACCTAAACTATCATTGAGTAAATCCAACACCTCTCTAGTTCTTTTTTCTTTCACTTCCGAAACATTATTATTGAAGTCTTTCCAAAAAAGTTCCAAAACTTTAATCCAACTTTCTTTACCAGTAGTGATCTCATCAAGTTGATCTTCTAATCCTGCTGTAAAGTTATAATCTACATATTTTGAGAATAATTTTTCTAAAAAAGCTGAAATTAATTTACCTCTATCTGTAGGAAAAAATCTTTTATTCAATATCTCTGCATAACCACGATTGGCAATAGTAGAAATAATACTTGCATACGTAGAAGGCCTCCCGATACCAAGTTCTTCAAGCTTTTTAACTAAACTAGCTTCGGAATATCTTGGTGGTGGTTGTGTATAATGCTGTTCATCTACTAGCGCCTCAATATTAATAGGTCCTTTGGACACAGCAGGTAAAATATTTTCATCATCATCTTTGCTTTGATTATTATAAATCTTTAAGAAACCATCAAATTTTAAAACTGATCCACTGGCTTTACAAATTGTATCATCATTATCTGATGTTATGGTGATAGTATTTCTATCAAATTTGGCTGACTCCATCTGAGAAGATAAAGCTCTACTCCAGATAAGATCATAAAGTTTATTTTGATCTGTACTTAGATATTTTTTAACACTTTCAGGAGTTCTAATAATATCAGTAGGTCTGATTGCTTCGTGAGCTTCTTGCGCATTTTTAGCTTTTTTGCCTGAATAATTTAAAACATCTTTAGGCAAGTATTCATTACCAATTTCTTTTTGGATATAGTTTCTAAAACTTGTAACAGCATCTTTAGATAAATTAGTTCCATCAGTTCTCATATAAGTAATTAAGCCAATTGTTTCACCTTCCATCTCTATACCTTGATAAAGTTTTTGGGCAATTTGCATTGTTCTAGATGCACCAAAACCTAGTCGACTCGATGCGGTTTGTTGAAGAGTCGAAGTCGTAAATGGTCCAGAGGGATTACGATTAACTATTTTGCTAGAAATATCAGTTATACTAAATTTTTTTTTATTAATACTTGATATGGCTTTATTTATCTCTTCTTTATTTCTAAATGAAAATTTTTCAATTTTATTGTTGTCAAGTTGACTAATACTAGCAGTGAAATTTTGATTTGTAGTATCAGCAAATTTAATACTTAAAGTCCAAAATTCCTCAGGTTTAAAAGACTCAATTGCATGTTCTCTCTCAGTAATTAATTTTAAAGCAACAGATTGAACTCTTCCTGCGGATTTTGAACCTGGAAGTTTTGTCCAGAGGATCGGGGATATATTAAAACCAACCAAGTAGTCCAAGGCTCTTCTAGCCATATACGCATCGACTAGTAATGGCTCAATTTGTCTAGGATTTTCGATTCCTTGAATAACAGCTTTTTTGGTAATTTCATTAAATACAACTCGTTCAATTTCTTTATCTTTTAAAAGTTTTTTTTCATTCAAATATTCTTTGACATGCCAAGCAATGGCCTCACCTTCACGATCAGGGTCAGTTGCTAATATAATTTTAGATGAGTCTTTAGCCGCATCAGTTATTTCTTTTAAATATTTTTTTGAAAAACTATCAACTTCCCATTCCATTTTAAAATCTTGATCTGGATTGACAGAACCATTTTTTGACGGCAAATCTCTTATATGACCATAACTTGCTAAAACTTTATAATTATCACCTAGGTATTTATTAATAGTTTTTGCTTTAGCAGGACTTTCTACAATGACCAAATTCATAAACTACAAACTACCCAAAAGCTTTAGATAGTCAATTTAATAAATTTTTGTCTTAGTTTCTTCTTTATTTATCAATCTTTTAATATTTTCTCTGTGAGTAAAAAAAATTAAGATAAACATGATCGTAAAAAAAATTGCTTGATTAAGCTGAGTAGAAATTAATAGGTAGATTGGAATAGATACTGAAGCAACTAAAGATGATAGTGATGAAAATTTTGAAATAAAAAAAGTTATAAACCAACATGCAGAAAATATAATTCCAAAATATAAATTTATAGCAAATAAAATACCAACATAGGTAGCAACACCTTTGCCACCTTTAAACTTAAGCCAAATTGGAAATACATGACCTAAAAAGACACATAAAGATGCAATATATATAAAATCTTGGTAGAAAATTTTTACATAAACAACTGGAATAATTGCTTTTAAAATATCTAATGCTAACGTGAAATAACCAATACTTTTGTTACCAGCTCTCAAAGCATTAGTAGCTCCAATATTACCAGATCCAATTTCTCTTATATCTTTTTTTAAAAATATTTTTGTAAGTATATATCCAAAAGGTATCGAGCCCATGAGGTAGGAAATGATACCTATCAAAAAAATATCCATACTAAAGCTTAAATAATTCTTTTCCTTTTACAAATGTATTCGTGACCTTACCTTGGAGTTTTTTGTCTTCAATTGAGGTATTTTTTGATTTTGAAACCAATTTTTCTTTTTTTACAATCCATGGTTTACTTATGTCTACAACACAAAAATCTGCATCATTACCAATAGATAGGTTGCCTTTATCTATTTTTAGAATTTTTGCAGGATTTGAAGTAAGCGCTTTAATTAATGTTTCTAATTTTAAAGATCCATTATGATATAACTCTAAGCTTAAAGATAATAGGGTTTCTATACCTGATGCACCTGTTGCAGCTTGAGAAAATGTTAATCTCTTTGACTCTTCATCTTCAGGTTTGTGATCTGAAACAATCACATCTATCAATCCATCCTTTAATCCCTCCACTAGAGCAATTCTATCTTCCTCACGCCTCAAAGGTGGAGATAATTTTAAAAAAGTTCTAAAATCACCTATATCATTTTCATTTAAAGAGAGATTATTTATCGAAACACCAGATGTGAATTTTACGATTTCTTTTCTATGTTTGATAACCTCGATAGATTTCTGCGATGATAATTGAGAAATATGATATCTGCATTTTACTTTTTCAAGTAAAGTAAGATCTCTTTCAATCAAAATTCTTTCTGCGATCTCAGGAATACCTGATAATCCTAATTTAGACGCGATAATGCCTGAATTTATCATCCCATTTTTTGCAAGCTCATAATCTTCTGCATGTTGCATTATTAAGCAGCCAATATCTTTTGCAGAATTCATTATCCGAGACATTAATCTGGGATTTTGAATAGTTTTAATGCCATCAGTAAAAGCTATTATACCTTTACTTTGGAGAAGACCAAATTCTGTCATATTGTTTCCCTCAATATTTTTTGTAAGTGACGCGCACGGAAAAATATTTATTCGAGATTTATCTCTTCCCCTTCTTTTTAAAAAGTCGACTATAGAAACGTTGTCTATTATCGGATCAGTATTTGGCATTGTTACCACAGAAGTTACACCACCAGCTAAAGCAGCATTACTTAAGGTTCTAAAATTTTCTTTATATTCATAGCCTGGTTCACCTACAAATACTCTCATGTCAACTAAACCTGGAAATATATATTTTCCCTTTAAATCAATTGGTTTTTCTCTTGAAGGAAGATTATTTGTGTTCACCTTTTTTCCTACGGCTTCTATT
>LUMT01001453.1_pt1 | contig 14007 bp, 16 predicted proteins | sample 729741 | NCBI WGS metagenome assembly LUMT01 (sample SAMN03860299, study PRJNA289734) | marine metagenome | biome: seawater column; feature: ocean; material: water; isolation source: Red Sea water column Station 192 - depth 50m | place: Saudi Arabia: Red Sea | collected 2011-10-15 | depth 50 m
CAGATATTGTTACCGTACTTGTACCCGATGAGGGAGTCCGTAAACCATAACTAGTATTTTCAGCGTACCAATTTAACTGAACCGATGTTCCATTGGCCTGTGCGGGTACAGAGAGCGAGGTATTGCTCGCACCTCCATTTACACTTGTGCCTGTTGTAAGGTTTGATGTACTACCACCGATTGTATACGTGACAACAAAGTTTGCTGCAATATCACTACCTGAGTTATTTAAAGTTACTGCTACAGTTTTGTCACTACCGCTGCATGTACCTTGTGCAGCAGTAACTGTTGGTGAAAACTCATCATTACCAGAAAAAATACCGGTACCACAACCCGCACCATCAGTATTACTGGAACTAGAAAATTCATGGCTTGTTTCAGTTAGTGTATCAGCGGACTCGTCATAAAACCAAAGGTCACCAGAGTTGTTTTCGAGAAATAGCACATCACCATTACCTACTGACATTGCTGCTCCAGAGTTGCTGCTCATTTGTGATGGACTACCAGAACCAGCACTTCCATCAAGTACACTTAAATTTATTGTTATTGCCTCATTAGAATTACCATGATTAGTGTGAGATGTTATTGTTGCACCCAATAAATCATTGCCATCTTTACCCGTATATCCAATAAAATCTGCACCATAAGAACCACCAGATCCACTGTTTGAAACCCATGCAATATCTTTTGCTTTGTTTGATCCATTAAAAGAGTTGTTAACATTTAAATCAATAACATGAAAGTTATTACTACCATCAATACGAATTGCTTTGTTATTACCTTTAAAGAAACCTTTTGATGTAAAAATATATTTATAGGTAGTACCACCTACAGTTGTTTCATAATTCGTGGCAGCGTTATTGTCTCCGGAACCTATATCGACTCCGGATTTATAACTTGCTGTACCCGTCCCTCCACTCGAACCTGTACCTTCAAGCTCATAAAAATAAAGTGTATTTGTATTTGTTCTTTTCAAAATTGCATACATTTCACCATCAGAAGTAACTGATAATGAATTGACTTCACTGATACTGCCTTGACTCCAAGATGTAAATGCTTGATAACCGTTTTGTACTATAAAATTACCTGAATCATTTAGGTAGCCTCTATTGATAGTTAATGTGGATCCAGACCAGGTGCTTTGATAAAGATAAGCCCTACCTTCACTAGTGACACAGTCAAAATTTCCAGTAGCTAAAGCAGGTTCAGGATCAATTTTTTCAATAGTCACGTAAGCGAGAGAGACAATCATTAAAAATGACATAACTAAATTGAAAGTTTTCTTATTAAAGACGAACGAAAACAGCTTTTTAAACAAAAGCACAACAAAGTCGAAGGCGTTTAATATTTTTATATACCCTCTTCTAAAACAGGATTAATTTTAACTTAGAAAAGTTTCTAATCAAACAAATTTTTTTAGGTAAATTTTGCTTTTATTGATTCAATGATTTGATCCTTTTGAGGCTCTAAAGTCTCAAAATCCTCATCCTGATCAATATCAGAACCAGGAAAATCTTCAATAAGTGGAGATATCACATTGCTGAACTTCTCAGGTGATGCAGTAGCTACAGCAACTGTTGGAACACTTGAGTTTATATCTATAGCCATTCTTAAAGAGGTGACGGTATGGGGATCAAAAACAATACTAAAAAGATCATTAAATATTTTTATTTCCTCTTTTATCTTTTCATCATCAAAGGTCTGTGAGCTAAATATATGTTGTAATTTTTCTCTACTACCTTCACTAAATATTGCTTTTTTATTTTCATTAAGATCTTGATAAAAAGATGTTGCGTCTGATTCAAAGTCATATATTAATCTTTCTAAACTAGATGGGATCTGAATATCCATACTCGGAGCAACACTCGGTTTTGTTGTTTGTGGTTCTAAGATTCCAGAATCAATAAAACGCTTCAGGACATCATTAACATTTGTTGTACACATGATCTGATTTATTTTTAGTCCATGCGATCTCCCAAACCATGCCGAGTAAGCATTACCAAAATTTCCAGACGGTATTGCAACATTGATTGGAGATGTGAACTGTTTGGTCAACCAGACATAATAAGAGACCTGTCCCATAACTCGAAGCCAATTAATTGAGTTCAAAGAAATAATTCTTCTCTCAAATGGATTGTCAGATAAAATCTCTTTTGCAATGCTCTGACAGTCATCATATGAACCTTCAACTGCAATATTAAAAACATTATCCTTGATAACACTTGTCATTTGTTTTCTTTGATATTCACTGATTTTGTTTGCAGGATGAAGAACAACAATATCAATGTTGTCTGAATCTTTTACAGCCTGGATGGCAGCACTACCAGTATCACCACTGGTTGCTACAAGAACGAGTCCTCTCTCTCCTAATTCACTCAGTCTTTTATCAGCAATTGCTCCTAAAGGTTGTAGTGCATAATCTTTAAATGATTTTGTAGGTCCATGAAAAAGCTCCATGACAACGGTTGTATCGTTTAAATCTTTAAGTACTGGTTCTGGAGAGTTTTCAAATCCAGAATATAGTGATAAGTCATCAACATATTTAGCTGAGTTTTTATCAAGTGCAATAAAGATTGTTTTTACAAAATCCTCATAACTTAAGTCCTCTTCAGTTAAATGACTCAGGTTATCAATTGTTAATGAATCAGGTAAATAAAGGCCTTTATCAGGTGCTAATCCTGAAAGAATGACATCTTCAAAAGAGATGGTCTCTTTATGTCCCCTGGTTGATTGATACTGTACCACTTAGACGTAGACGCGAAGTGTTGAGGTCACTGTTGTGACGGAATCTAGTGCTGATATTTGATCAATAGAATTCTTGATATCTTTCTCTGGTGCTTCATGGGTAACCAAAACAAGCTCTGCTTTATCTCCCCTACCTTCTTGGATAACACTCTCAATACTTACGTTGTTTTCACCAAAAGTTCCAGAGATTTTTGCTAATACACCTGGTTCATCGCTTACAGAAAGCCTTATAAACATGCTTGATTCCACATCCTCAAAACTTTTCATTTCACCTTTGAATTCTCTTAGTGGATACCAGTTTGTCTGATTTGAACTTAATTGATGACAAGCACTTAGCACATCTCCAATAATTGCACTTGCTGTTGGTTCAGCACCTGCACCTGGTCCAGAAAACACCAACTGATTGATATTATCTCCTTCAACGACGACCGCATTTAATGCTCCTCTTATTGCAGCAAGAGGGTGTTTTGTATCAATTAATACAGGATGAACTCTTGCATTAAAACCATTCTTATTGTCAATCTGTTCAACTAATTTAATTGTCTTTCCAAGCTTTGCTGCCCATTCAAAATCTTCTTTTGTTATTCCAGAAATTCCATCGGTAAAGAGTTCCTCTGAACTTGGTGAAACTCCGAAACAAAGAAGAGATAGAATTACTGCCTTGTATTTTGCATCCAATCCCTCTACATCATTTGTTGGATCAGGTTCTGCATATCCTAGTTCCTGCGCGGTAGATAATGCATCTTCGTAGGTACTTCCTTCTTCCATTGCGGTAAGCATATAATTACTAGTTCCATTTATAATTCCAAGTACCTTTGACAACTCTTCACCTCTAAGACTTTCTATGAGTGGTTTGAGAACTGGGATACCAGCAGCCACAGCAGCTTCAAAATAAAGACATGCATTATTGTCTTTTGCAGTTTGAATTAAATCAGTTCCAGCATCTGCAATGATATCTTTGTTTGCTGTTATAACTGCCTTTCCTTTTTTAAGTAGAGCACTTATATATTCTTTACCAGGATCAACTCCTCCTAAAACCTCGATAACTAAATCAATTGAGTCGTCATTTAAAATATCATCGAAACTATCAGTTAATATATCACTCGAGAAATCTCTTTTTTTAGTTTTTCCAATTTAGTAAGGATAAATGTTATTCAGATTGAAACAACAGTTTTTTATTCATCACCATCAGCTATGCCATCGGAATCGGCATCTGAACTAGCATTGGGGTCAAGAGGGAATGCATCTGAAGTATCAGCTACTCCATCACCATCATCATCTGTATCCGCTGCATTGTCAGTACCATCTCCATCTGAATCTACTGCAGTTAGCCTCCATAACACGTCATTGGAATCCAAAAATTTAACAACACCGACCTGGTCTGAGAGCCAGAACACATACCTTTCAATGACATGGCTGTCTCGGTCATAGTATGTGTACTGGAATTTTTTTGTATCATATGAGCCATAAGGGGAATAGGCTAATTCTTTAGAAGTATAATTGTGGAAGTTATATGAATTTCCCTCTGTAGCATCAAAATATTGTACCGACGAATTACAATCAGCTTCTGCGTAATCACCAAGAACTTGATATTTCTCCATAAACAAGCAAGGTGCTGTAAAGGTAAGAGCAACCGAACCACCAGCAGAACCTAGTCCATAATGTTGATCAAAATGTTGTGACTTAAGATAATAATTACCACTGTTTACATAAATCTCAAAAGCAATTCTTTTATCGGAACCTGATAAATTACAAGTTGCGTCATCACACCATTTAAAGGTCTGATATGTTGTGCTTGAGACAGTTGTGTCAGAACCTTTTATTGTGTAGAAGGTTTTACTATTTGACCCATCAGTAAAAGTTGCTGTTCCCCCGTCATTTAGCGGAAAATAAGCAGTTGATAACATGGAATATGTATCTGTAGTTTCTCCTAAATTTGTTCTATGGAGCATATCTTGGTATTTAGATTTATTTTCATTTAAATATCTAGCAAAATCAGCTTCATCCTCAACTCCACAAGCATACGAGGTACCCTGGTTTCCTGTACAGTTAATATCGGGATTTGAAAATGTTCCAGTATTGCTCAATGTATAGTCATCACCTTGTTCGAAAGAACGACCGTTGTATGCCATTTCAGTTCTAAAACCATCTTGATAAATTCCACCTTGATATCCAAAGTTATATCCACTACCACTTGCCGCAGCAGAGATCTGTGTTCTTGAGTGGTTACCATTTAGATTGTGACCAAGCTCATGAGCAGTTGCTGTAATTAGTGGTCCAGTACAGACTAAGGTAAAAGCATTACAACTAAAATATGCATAGGTAACTAAAAGATTACCTCCTACGTTAGCCGACCAATTTGTAGTATTGTCAATTGATGAGTCGAGTACTCCGTTGGGGTTAAAACCGCTGTAAGGACCGTAACGGTAAGAGAAATCCCACAAATCATAGAACTCTTGGTTAGCTGTAACATTAAAAGTTTCAGTGGAATCCAAAAATGCACGCTTTGTATAGGTAATGTCAACTTGACTATCTGTAAATATAGTGTTGTTGGTAGCTATATCATCATCAATAGTGCTATTCATTGCACTCTCATCAATGTCTCTTGCTCCTCCAGCAGCGACATAAAGTAAATCAACAATTCCATCCTCACTAGCATCAGATACGTTTATCGTAAATGCTTCACTTGTAGTTCCATTGCTATTTGTTACCTCTGCTGTAAGGCTGTAACTAGATTTTTCTTCATAGTTTGCGTCAGAGTTTAAAACAATTACTCCATCTGAATCTACAGTCATCAAATGTGCATCTGTGCCAGAAAGAGCATAAGTCATTGAGCCAGATGCTGGATTTGTAGCACTAATGGTGATAACAGAGGTCTGGTTTTCTGCGATAGTTACTGAACCTAAATTATTTATTGTTGGATAAATAGAAGGTACAGTTGTTGTTGGACTAGAACCTCCACCAAGACTTACACCCTCAGTAACGCCAGGAATAGGTTTTGTTGTAAAATCATAACCTATGCTTTTGGCAAATGAATGTTCCTCACAATTTTCATAGGACATCCAATCACCTTCAGCGTTCCATAGGGTGCCTTTGTCACCATTCCACATAACACCTCCATCATCACAATCAACTTTGCTGGGATCATTTTGGATCGGAATGGTAGTTGTTGTAGTTGGTTTATCTAAATTATCTACAAAAAAGGTACATTCTTTATAGGCCATGTAATCACCACAATTAATCATTAAGGCAGTAACTTTGTTATCACAAGAGTCAAAAGAAGTCATAGCTTTATGTGTTGAAGGTCCGATAATCCCATCAACTCTGATACCAACAAATTTTTGAAATGACTTGATTGAAGATATCAATTTATCATCTATATAACCAGTAAGCTTACCTTCAAAAAAATCTTCATTCTTTAAAAATGTTTGGATGTTTTTTACATCCAAAAAATCTGTATTTTTATAATTTTGTTCTGAACAATCAAAGAATTCAATTTTTGGCTCTAAAACTTTGATCTCGTTTGATTGATATTGAAATATAAAAAGAGTGGAACATAAAAAAAGAAAGACAAATATAAAATAAATTTTCCTCCAACCCATAGAGGAAAATTGTAGAATATTTAATATTTACATTCAAATAGTTTTAAAAAAGCATTAATTTTCTTTCAAACAAAATTATGAAATAGATTATCTAAGTATTTTTCTCCGAATTATAAAGTTCACAATAGGCAATCATTTCGCCGAGCCATCTTCGATAATCCATTGCTAAGACCTCAAGCTCTATGTAATTAGTCCATTTTCCACCATAATAATATACAAAGACATCAGCTAAATTCTCTTCACCACCAAATTTTCTATGAGCTAAGTTTCTGTAACTTTCTCCACCTGGTGCTTTACAGGTTCTTAATCTTAAATAGGAGTATGCATGAGCAGCCTCGTGTAAGAGTATGTCATTTAATTGTCCAGACTGTAGTCCTCTGTCTGAAATCCATATAGAAAGAGACCAATCATTTCCATAATTACCATCTTCGTCATAACCGAGTGGATCAAACACACCATAAACACATCTCTTGAATAAAACTTTGCCGTAAGGATGACAACCATTCACGACTAATATTTCCTCTTTAAGGATTGTCCTGAAAGGATCAGGTAACTCATTTATAGCTAATCGGATTTCTAGATTCTCAATGGCATCACCCTCGTATCCAGGAAGTCGTTCTATAAAATCTCCATATCCAAGATTTGAATTTGGTATATCTTCTCTTTCCGACGGATGGTCCATGGATATAAAGATTTTTTTTGGAATTGTAGTCGTAGTTGTGGAAGTAGTAACGGTTGTTGATGGGGAAGTTGTAGTCGTTGAAGTAGTTGTAGAAGGAGTAGTACTTGTTATCGATGTTTCGACTATTGTTTCTTCTACCGCATTATCGGTATCTATTGAACATGCGATAAAAAAAAGTATGAAGATTAAAGATTTATTTATCATTTTAAAAATTAAAAATTATTGATTATTTAACTAAGTTTACCTTTAACAATTTTACTGACGATAGAACCATCAATTCCATCACCTTTTGCCATAACAGCACCAATCACTCTTCCCATTTGTGACATATCCACATCACCTAGTTCATCCAAAACATCATCTACAATCTTTTCTACTTCTTCTTCACTAAGTTGCTCAGGTAAGTATGTAGTGAGGAAATCAATTTCAAATTGAATTTTATTAGCCATTTCTTCACCTTTTTCTCCGAGTGATTTATATTCATCAACTGCTTTAGCCATTTTTTTTACATAAGAAGAAATTACTCCAAGAATAAGCTCATCATTAACTTCTTCACCTTTTTCAGATTTCTTCTTTGCAATTTCAGTTTGAATTTGTCGTATAGCATCAAGTTTTGGCTTGTCTTTTGCTTTCATTGCTTCTTTTAATGCTGTGCTCAAATCATCTGCTAAAGCCATAATCTCTCTTTCTATCTAATTAAAGTTTATCACCAATATCAGTCACTACACCATATACATTCATATTTAAAACACTATTTATTTCACCTTTATCATTCACAGTCCAAACAACACATCTCTCTAGTGGTAAATCAAAATTTCTAGAGTAAAAAATTTCTTTTTCAACCATAAACATTAAATTTTCATCTAAATTAGACATTGCCTTGCTTTCAAAGAGCTGGTTTTCCTTATCAATTAAAATTCCATATTTGGATTTAAAGCTTTCTCTATTATTTAGTATTATCTCCCAGTCAAAAGATGAAACGATATCTTCTGGATTTGTTAAATTAATTATTTTTTCAAGAAAAACTTTATTGAGATCATCATCTTTAGAGCTGATTTTTAATTCAAAATTGGTATCTCCTTTTGGATTTCTGCATCATGATACAAAACAAGTTCTTCATCTTTTGTAATTCTTACATCTGTTTCAACAAAATCACATATTTCTTGGGCTTTGTTGAGACTTTTGAAGGTATTTTCTTCATAAATATGAGGTAAACCTCTATGACCAAAAATTTTTCTCAAAATGCTTCCTTATGTTTTCAATTTTAGTACAATTAATTCACTAGATTGTGAAACATTTCACAAAGTAAGGAATAATGTGCAAATAGTAAATTTTGACCTAGAACAAGAACTCTGGATGCAAGAGGGAGCATGTGTTTTCGCTGATCCTGATCTATTCTTTCCAGTTGGTTCGTCTATGAAAGCATTAAAGCAATCTGCTGAAGCAAAAGCAATTTGTAATGAATGTGATGTTAAGATTGAGTGTTTAGAACTGGAGTCTGGGGTGGAACTACAGAGGACGAGAGAAAATCAATTAGAAGAGAGTATAAAAAAACAGGTACTCTTGTAACTTCTTAAACTAAGCCCGCTTCCCTTTTATCGGTATCATCTACGAACTCAATGGAATGTATTTGTTTAGCGTTGATGCCAATCTCACCGTCTTCATCTTTAATCCAATACATTCCACCATTTTGGATTAATTCTTCAATTTCTTTTGTAAATTTCTTCTTATCATCAACTTCGGTTTGAAATTCCTTCATTGAACCAAGTAGTGCAATTTTTACTTTTTGCTTAGCCACTATATCTCCTTATAAAACGTTTTCACCCATAAAAATTGCGGAGACAGAATCATCCGCAAAAATAGATGTTAGTGCCGTTGCAATAATAGAGGAAACGGAGAGAATGTTTACATTTCCGATTTTTTCGATATTCCCATTTTGTTTAAGTGTGTCTGTTACGACGATTTCTTCTATAGGGGTATCTTGAAGTTTCTCGACACTTTCATCAGAAAAAATTCCATGAGTTGCTGCTACGCTCACAGATTTTGCACCTCTCTCAATTTAAGCCTCCATGTTTTTAGCAAAAGTTGTAGCTCTTCTCACTCCTCCAGCGTCTGGGGAAATTATTGTTGTAGGCTCTTGAAATTTTTCTTTAAAGTAATTTACAAATAATGGCATAGCTGTCAAATGATCAAATGGCTGATCAATAAATCCTTGAATCTGTTGTGTGTGTAAATCAATTGAGACTATCCTGTCTGCTCCTGCTGCAATAAATAGGTCGGCAACTAATCGAGCAGATATTGGCTCTCTAGGTAATGCTTTTTTATCCTGTCTTGAATATGGGTAAAACGGAAGTACAGCAGTAATTCTTTTTGCAGATGCTCTTTTTAAGGCATCTACAAGTAAAAGCTGCTCCATAATTGTAAAGTTAACTTGGCCAGAATGGCTTTGCATTACAAAACAATCAGCACCTCTTACACTTTCTTGTAAACGTATATAAATTTCTCCGTTTGCAAATTGAGTCTTATCTACTTCAGCAAGTTCAGTTCCTAGTTCTTTTGCAACTTTATCGGCTAATTCAGGATTTGATGAACCTGAAAATATGAGCATTTTCTTTTTGCCGGCTCTCTCAATCATTTCTTTCCTTTTTTATTTTTTCGATCCATATAGCCCTCAATATTTTTCTGATCATTTCTTTCAATACCAAGAGCTCCTGGAGGAACATCTTTTGTAATTACAGATCCAGCACCCACCATAGCTCCCTCACCAATGGTCACAGGAGCAACAAGCATTGTATCTGAACCTACAAATGCATTTTTCTTTATCTCAGTTTTATGTTTTTCTTTACCGTCATAATTTACTGTTATTGCTCCGGCTGAAAAATTTACATCTTCTTCCAATTCTGCGTCTCCAACATAAGCAAGATGGGGTACTTTACTGCCTTTCCCAATTTTTGAATTTTTTGTTTCTGCAAAAGCTCCAACTTTTACATTTTCATCAAGAATAGATCCTTTTCTTAAATGTGCGTAAGGACCAATTGTTGCCTTGCCTTTTATTTCTGCTTCATCGATCACTGAAAATTGAACAACAGAACCCTCGCCTATTGTTGAATCATTAATTATGGAGTTTGGTCCTATGACACAATCCTTTTCAATACTGGTTGTTCCCGTTAAATGACAATTAGCTAAAATTCTCGATCCGGAGGCTATCTCTACAGACTTATCTATATATGTTGAATTTGGATCTTGAAAATATACACCATTTTCCATATGAGATTCAATTAATTCTTTACGAAGCGTGTTCTCAACATCATTCAGCTGACTCATGGAATTTATACCTTGTATTGAATCTTCATTTACTTGTACTATAACCCTTTCAAGATTGTTTTGAAAAGCTATATTTATTAAATCTGTAAGATAAAATTCTTTTTGATTATTTGAACTTTCTAAACTCCCAATATTTGAATTCAAGAAATTTATATCTATGCAATATATTCCAGAATTAATTTCATTGATTTGTTTCTCAGTTTCATTCGCGTCGGATTCTTCAATTATCTTTTCAAACTCTTCATTATTTTTTACAATTCTTCCATACCCATACGGGTTTTTAACTTTTGCTGAAATTAATCCGATTGCAGCTTTATTTTCTATAACATCATTTACTAATTTATCTAGCTCGTCCTTTCTTATCAAAGGAACATCGCCTGGAATTACTACTAAGTATTGACTGTTATCACTTTCAAACTCGCTGCTTTCTAATAATGTAGAAATTGCGTGACCTGTACCAAGTTGTTCTTTTTGTACTACCGGAATAAAAGTCTCAAATATGGTTGAGGATACTTTTTCTGATTGATGTCCAACAACTACATATTTACTATCAAAATGACTAATTGCTTCTTGAGCATAATCAATCATTGGAATGCCAAGTACGTTATGAAGAACTTTTGGAAGGGAGGACTTCATTCTTGTCCCCTGACCAGCAGCTAAAATTACACCTGAAATACTCATTTAATTTTTGGCTGGGGGAGAAGGACTCGAACCCTCAACGTTGGGACCAAAACCCAATGTGTTGCCAATTACACCATCCCCCATTACTTGTCTTAATTCTAATCTGAAATTGTTTCCAAACTAAAATCAATTTTTTTTACTATTTTTACAATTCTAAATTGGTTCTCATCTATAAGGTCAAACTTTTTTTGTAAGTTATCCAAAGTGCCAAGACAAAACATCGAGCTACCACTCCCCGACAAAAAGAATTCTTCATCTGTTGATGATTCTAAGTAATCTTTAATTTTTATTAAATTGGGTTGAATTGTTGTTGATGGATTCCAGAAGTCGTTAAATAATTTTATATCTTTATAAGTATTTACTAAAGTTGAAGTATTTTTTAATCGATCAAACTCTAAAAATGCTTTTGCAGTTGAGACAATTTCATTAGGCACCACAAGCAACATATTTAATTCAATATCAATTTTTTTTGGCTCAATAATATCACCAATTCCTGTAACAAACGCTGGTTGTCCACTAATAAAGAAAGGTACATCACTACCAATTTTTTGAGCAACATCTTCATTGGATGGAATAGATAGGTTATATACTTCTGACAACTTCGACAATAACGCTCCTGCATTGGAACTACCGCCTCCAAGGCCAGATTCTGTTGGAATATTCTTAGTTATATTTATTTCAAAATACTGAGAAAAATCATTTATTTCTCTTAATAAGTTTAAAGATTTAGATACAGTATTGTTTTCTGGGATATTCATTGAGTCGAAAGAGATAATATCTTTATCATTCTTGATCTCTTTTATTTCAATAACATCATAAAGATCTATTGGAACGATTAAAGACTCAATTTTATGAAGTCCATTAACTAATTCGTCTAACACTCTTAGGTTTAGATTTATTTTTCCAAAGGATTTAATTTTCATTGTATACTTTCTGCGATTGCTAAATAATCTTCAGGAGTTAACTCCTGTGGTCTTAAATCTAGATTTAAAGATAATTTCTCAGCCATATCCTTATCAATATATTTACTTAAGGCTGATTTAATTTTTTTTCTCTTTTGTTGAAATGCAACTTTTGAGATTTCAAAAGCTTTTAATCTTAATGCTTCATCAACAAGTGTCTCTCTTTGGATTGTTACAACTGTTGATAATATTTTTGGTTTTGGTTCAAAACAGTTTTTACTTACATTGAACTGAATTTTTGTATTAGTAAACAATGAAGTGAGAATAGAAAGAGACCCATATTGTTTGGTATTTGGCATTGCTACCATTCTTTCGGCAACTTCATCCTGGAGCATTACAACATATCGATGTATTTGAGGAACTTCAGTAATTAGCTTAACCAATAATCTAGTTCCAATATTATATGGTAGATTACCAACCATAATCCACCAAGGGCCGGTTAATTGGTTGTAATCAAAATTCATTGCGTCTTCATTAATTACCTCTATGTTTGGTACATCTCTAAATCTTTCAGAGAGAAGATTGACTAATTCTTTATCAATTTCTACAGCTTTAATCCTGTAATTATCCTTTAGTAATTCATTAGTCAATGATCCTGTTCCTGGCCCAATTTCTATAATTGGATCAGCTAATTGACCTTGGACAAGTTTCGTAATTTTCCTTGAGATATTTGTATCAATTAAAAAGTTTTGTCCCAAATTCTTTTTTGGTTTTATATTTAATTTGTTAATCCAAAATATTTCGCTCAAGATTACCTCTTTAATAACTCTCTGGAATTTCTAATTGTAATTTCAGATAATTTATTTTCATCTATATCTAATAGACTCGATATTTTTGATGCTGTGTGCTCAATAAAATTTGGTCTATTATCTTGTCCCTTTAATGGCATAGGTGTCAAGTATGGTGTGTCTGTTTCTAGTAATAACCTATTTATTGGTATCTCTTGTACAGATAATTGTAAATCTTTTGCAGTTTCATAAGTTACTATTCCGGAAATTGAAAAGTAAACATCTAATTCTCTAAATCGTTTTGTCCATTTTCTGCCCCCTGTCCAAGAATGTAAAATAACCGATGATGGGTTGTTAAACTCAACTAATAAATCGTAAGTATCTTGAAAACTATCACGGCAATGAATAATAATTGGTTTATTTAATTGTTTTGAAAATTCTAAGTGGAACAAAAAGTTTTCTCTCTGTTGCTCTTTGGTGGACAAATTTCTATAAAAATCAAGGCCCGTTTCTCCAATTAAATCTGCTTCAACAAAAAGTTTTTCAAGATCGTGTCTTTGAGTATCTAAAAGTTTTGCGTCATGAGGATGCAGGCCGGCAGACCAGTAACTTTCTATTTCTAATGATGAACTTATCTCTTTTGCCTTTGAAGATGATTCAACATCAACTCCGGGTATTACTAAAAATTCAATGTTCTTAAAGTGATTTTCGTCCAAATTTTTGTTTAATAATTGTAAATGACAATGGGTATCAACCCATTTGATTTCCATAAATGATTGCGATTTATTCACTACTATAAGAATAGGAGTATTAAAAATATGGTCAAAGGTAATAAATCTAAGATAGATAACCTAGGGAGGGTTGTAATACCCAAATCCATTCGAAAAGCTCTTAATGTTGAGCACAATGATGAAATATCGATGCATGTCGAAAATCAAGCATTAATTATTACTAAAAATAATAATGTTTGCACAATATGTGGAAAAGAAAAAATTGAACTTCAAATTAAAGATAAATATTTATGCAAAAGCTGTGTAGATGCGATTAAAGATTTTTAATTGAATCGTATACCCTATTAACTTTTTCTTTAGTTACCGATGAGATAATCTTTGCGATTTCTCTTTTTGGGATCTTATACTCAATCAACTTTTTTGCTAGATCTTCAATGTCTATATCAATTGTTTTTATCTCTTGTGATTTATCAATAACTAAGGTTACCTCTCCTTTATATTCAGTATCCGGAATGTCTCTCAAAAGAGTTTTAGCAGTACCCCTATAAATTG
>LUMT01000928.1_pt1 | contig 13908 bp, 24 predicted proteins | sample 729741 | NCBI WGS metagenome assembly LUMT01 (sample SAMN03860299, study PRJNA289734) | marine metagenome | biome: seawater column; feature: ocean; material: water; isolation source: Red Sea water column Station 192 - depth 50m | place: Saudi Arabia: Red Sea | collected 2011-10-15 | depth 50 m
GAGTTGCTGTATTGACAGATTCAGTTAATGTATCCGCTGTAGTCGTTCCATTCGGTGCAGTCGTGCTATCCGCTGTAACAGTCGTGTTACTTTTAGTCCATGATACATTATTAAACTCTTCAGAGTGTGTTAATTGATTACTTGTGATTGTTGCAAAACTCACAACCTCATTAGTTGTTTCAATTTCTGCATCTACACTAGTCGAAAAACCAGATGTGCTAGTAACGGGAATGTAGTTTTGAGAAGCGTTTATATTTGCTGACAGTGTTGTAGAAACACTTGTCAAAGTAGATCTAGTGGCTTCTGAATCAAAAAAGCTCATTAGACCTTACCCCGCTGTCAATCCTGGTCCCGAATATTTACTTGTAAATAATGTATATCCAGCAACGTTTGTTTTAGTCTTACAGAAAATACCTTTTGGACAAACAATACCGCCTCCAAAATTTAAAGTCAGTATCTCGCCAGTAGGAACGTCTGCATATAAAACTACGTCACCTGCATTGGATGTTGTAGTTAATTCAAGAACGCCAGCTCCTCCGCCATCAGATGCAATCGATATCGAGTACAGTCTAACAGGTGGTGAGATAATAGCGGCTGCTCCTGCAGCTGCTGCCGAACGCGTAGCTTGTATGTCAAGTGGTAATCCAAATCTCATATTTTATCCTTAATTATTATTATCAGGTTTTTAAACATCTCGCAACAACCATCCTTGAGTTGCATCTATATAAACTAAAGTAAATGCAGCTCTGTTTGTACTTACTGTCATGTTAGAGGCCGCTCCTTGAATTTTATGACCATTTCTATTTATGGTAATATTATTCGTTGCAGCGGTTCCAGCATAATCAATAATCGAAACTTCATGTCCTAAAGAAGCAGAAGCGGGTAAAGTTACCACAATTGCTCCTCCAGTTGTATTTACAGGATAACCTCTATCAGCATCAGCTGTAAAATCAGCTGTCTGTACTGTAGCCCAGTTATCGTGAGGTCCGTGCGCTTGGAAAGAAGGCGCAACTCCTGCACCATTAGACGTAAGTACAAATCCAGCGCTTCCTTCGGGGACTCCCCCAAAAGATCCAGCGTTGTTATACTGTACCTGTCCTGTAGTGCCGCCCGGAGAATTAGAGGCGTCAGTCGCCCATCCTAAATTTCCAGCTCCATCAGTTTTTAAAACCTGATTTGCACTTCCGTCAGTACTCGGTAGTTTCCAAACGAGACTTGTTGTTACTGTAGTTGGAGACGCAAAACCTACATAGTGTGTATTATCTGCATCACCTAAACGTAACTCTCCTTTGATCTTTCCTTTTCCGACCGTTAGCGGTCCTGTAAAAGTTGTTTTCATAGAGCTTCGTTGTTACGATCTTACTAGCTCTAAGGTAGATATTAAATGTCTTATCTAAAATGTAGCGTAGTAAAATCTAAAGTTTATTACGCTAAGTTTAAAGTAGTTGCAGTTAATATACCAAAGAATGTTAGTTCTAAAGTAACACCAGTACCACCCGGAACTCGTAGTTGTACCTAGTGAAAGAGCTGCGCCATCAATGTAGTCATCAGTATCAGCTTGAACTCCAACGTCTACTAAATTAATTCCATTAGTAGAAGCAGCAGTAACTGTAACTGAACACATCATTGGCATGAAGTTTGCAGGCATTCCGATAGCAGCTTCATTTCCTGAAGTAGCGGCAGCACCGATTGAGATGCTCGCTGTATATGTTTGTAATTGAAATGCTTGAGAAGAAGCGTCAGTTCTCATTAGAACTCCAGCACCTTTCTGCGAAGCAGTAGTTGAAACACTAGTCACATTGTTAGCGTCAAGATAAGTTGTCTTTGCGCCAGTAGTGCTATTTGTTTCGATAACCTCAAATCCGTTTTCTGAACGAACCGGGCCATTAAACGTAGTATTAGCCATTGTATTTATCCTCCTAGTTGCGAAACGTGATCTCTAGGCCGTCGACTATACGCGTTCACGTTCCATTTAAATTGTATAGTGTGATTTTTATACAACAGTTTTAAATAGAGTGCAAGAGAACCTGTAGTGCGGATTGAATTTTTTCCAACGATGTAGCTGTTTTTCTAAGGTGCTACTGAAACCTCAGGAGAAGAACCGTGTGCAGCTTTCGCTTCAGCCATTTTTATATGGTTAATTAACTCTCTAACTTTGTGGTCAATTTTAACCATATTAAGAGTGTATCTTCCAGCACTCTTATGTTCCTGCTCCCACTCTTTGTGTAGATCCCTCTTTTTGTTGTAGAGATCCAGGATGTGGTCGTCCATCTATAACCTCCTCATAGGTTATTCTGTGTTTACGGGAATCATACATATCTCCCGTATACTCCCAATTTATACCATTTTGTCCTAACTTGTCAAGGATAGCATTTTCTAGGGATGTAGGGTCATCGTTAGATTTGACCTGAAATTCTGTGAAATAGTCGTAAGCGTTGATTTTTACTAAGAATGTTTTCATTATTTTTCCTTTCTACCATAAAAAAAGGGCCCAATAAAGGGCCCTTCTTAATTTTTATTTATCCGAAAATTACGGAGTTCCTGGAGATCCGAAGATACCTCTAGGGTCTGAGAATCCAAAAGAATATCTCTCTCTAGCTTTGTATCTTACGTTTCCTGTATCAAAGTCACCTTCCATTGAAGTTTTGATAGGTGATCTATTGAACATTTTTAGTCCATTAGGTACATCTGTTTTGATAAAGAATGCATCCGAGTCAGTTAAGTAGTGGTTTACTACATAACCTTGCGGGATCATACCTTTCGATACGATTGCATTAATATCATTATCAGCTGTTTGAGTTCTACCTTTTGACTCCATAAGTCTTTCAGCAGTAAACTGAAGCTCTGAAGGAATTATCATTTTAATTCCTCTAGCTGCAATTTTTAAACCTCTTTCATCAGTGAACGCAGCGATGTCGATTAACGATTGTTCTAATGAAGTCTCGTTAAGATCGGCAGCCACTCCTAATTCATTTGCGAAAGTTCCTGCTAAAGTTGGGTGTGCAGTTGAACAAAGCTCAACGCCGTCACCACCAGCAAAGTTTGGATCAAATGCATTGTTTAATACATTTGCACCTTTTACTTGCTTAGTGTTCGCCATAGATCTTGCTAACGCTTTTGTATATCTAGACGCTAGTCTGTCATACAAGTTATCTTCGATAGCTTCCTCTGTGATTGCGAATGCAAGGGCGATTGTCTCGTTTGTGTACCTTGCAGTGAAAGTCTCTTGAGCATCATCGAATGATACACCTTGACCTTCTGCTTTGACTTGTGCATTACCGAATCCAGATAACATTACTTCCTCTTCGAAAGCTCTGTCTGAAGTTTCGATATCAAAAATCTCAGCATGTTCATTTTCGTAGTTTTTATATTCCAGACCGAACAGTGCGTTCAAACCTGGCTCTAGTTCTTTAACTAGTTGTGCTCTTGATATTGCCATAGTTTATTTCCTCCTATTCAGCTTATTGATATAAATTACTTGCTGCATTGTATGCTACAATGATGTTCGCACCAACAGCAGTTAGATCTTTGTTTTCTGGATCTTCTGCTGATCTTACTACTCTAAACATTTTAGTTTCGGCTGCGCCTCCACCAATATCTAATGTAGCAGTTGATTGACCATCTTTAGCATCACCTGCAGTAAAGCTATTAACGTTAAATGATGTTCCGATCATTGCTTGAGTTACTGCCGCGTCCGCTTTAACAATAAATTCTTGTTGCGGATTGTCATTAACAAAACCAATTCCATCAGAACTACCAGTATTATAGTCAGTTCCAAATGTAGTGCCCGCTGCAACTGAGTTTGCAAAAGTTGGTTTGCTTGTAGAGCTATCTATATAGAAAGCACCATTAAACGTACCAACTAATAAAGCTTCTGTAGCATTTGTGAAAGTCGCTCCACCAGCTCCACCGTCATCAGTTGTTGCAAAACTTGCATCTTGTAAATAACCTGTTTCACCAGCAGCTGCGCCACCGTCGTTTAAAGAAACTGGATTATTTCTGAAGATACCTACATCTAGTCCAGACTCGATTTTGTATTCAGATTGACCTGAAGTTGCTGGTGTATTACCAACAGTCATAGTCGTTCTTAAACCAAAACCAGTTGTACTTGCGTTTGCCATAGTTTTTCTCCTTATTACTATTTAATATTAGTGGGGGGAATTGTTAAAAAATTAACTTTTCTTTGTACCACCAAAAGTTACACGAGTCTGTCGATCACTATTGATCGGCATACTTGGATGTTGTTCCTTCATAAGGTCGTTATTAATTGCATCATTTCGATCCTGAGTTTGTTGTTTAAAATACTCAGCTCGAGACTGCGCGATCTCATCCGGTATCCTTGCCAACACAAGGCCACCAACTCCGATCACTCCTGCGTATTTTCCTTCTCGCATAGTAGGATAATCATGATCTGGGTATTCATCAGCTCTCACCAATTCGTAACCGGATCTAATTTTACCGGACATGTTTTTAGTATCGTCAAATCCTAAAACCTCTGCCCTGATCCATCTATGCCTATAACCGTCTGGCGCAGGTGGTGCATCTAAAGAAGATGGAGGGGTCCAAGTCGTAGGTCTTTTTGTTTTTTCCCTAGACTGGATTGCACGAGGAGTTTTTTTAGTTTCTTTTGTCATATGCTATACCTCCTTTGTGTTTAATTGCTTCGCATATTCTTCTAGTGGCACACCTAATTTTTTAGCAATTGCTACTTGCGATGGTGTGAGTCTTACGCTTTTGCGACTAGATTTTACACTTCGCTTCGCTGAAGCGACGGTTTGTGTAGGTTTAGTCGTCTCCCTTTCCTCATTTGTATCAAATTTGTGAGGGAATTCAAGTCTTATTCTTTTATCTATTTCAGAATAATATTCGTCTGTTTGAGGGTCATAACCTTCTTCATCCACTAACTTTTTATGAAGATCAAACGCTGTATAAGTCATTGCTGAGTCAGTACCAAACCATCTGTTTTTAGATGCCCATTCCGAAGCTTTTGGATCCGGAGTTCTTGGTTCTTCTCTTCTATCTGTTCTTATATTAACGTCTTTTATTTCTTCAGGTACTACTTTTTTAGAAGTATCTTTCATCTCATTAAGTCTCGCCTCCTCGTACCCGAGTCTAGCTATTTCTTTTTGAGCTGAAACTTCTGCTTCTAAATCGTTTGCCTCTCTTGCAGCAGCGAGTTGCGCGTATGAAGCTTTTAAAGAAGAACTAATTTTTTCTTCTTTATCTTTTAAACTACCTACTTCAAGATCAGCATATTTTTTCTTTATGCTTTCAGCAGAAGCTTTTATAGATCGTGCATAGTCTAGAGCTTCTTCTTTTTGCCTTTCGGCTTCTCTCATTTTTTTAGTTAGTTTATTTATTCTTCTTTTTACGCTATCGCTATAGTCTTCTAATTCGTCTTTCTTTGTTTCTTTCTCTGTTTCTTTTTCTTCTTTGGGTTGTTCTACAACCTCTTCTTTTTCTTCTTGATTAGATTCAACTTCTTCTACTTTAGGAGCTTCTAATTCTACATCAGCTCCCGGTCCAGAAGTGTCTATATCTATCATGTCTTTATTTTCTTCTTGCATAGTTTTTCTCCTTCTATGTTATTTTAAATATAATGAAGTATAGCTTCTGGATCTGGTATAGTTCCGAGCACTTCATCATCGTTTAAAATTCTTACTTCTCCACCTTTAATAGGTAATCGTGATCCTGCATATCTTGCAAATATCACCCAATCTTTTTCCTTGCACCAAGGACCTGTTGAAAATTTTTCTTTATCCTTATATGCTAATGGACCCATTTTTAAAACGTATCCACAATTAACTGCGATTCTTAATTTATCTAAAGTTTCTTGTGCAATTAATAATCCACCTTTAGTTTTTTCTTTCGGTGTAAAAGGTAAAACTAAAAGTCTCCAACCAGAAGGGGTTGGAAGTTCATCGACGACATTCTCTATATTTGTGTGATCAACTCTTTCTGCGGCTTCTTTTTTATCTTGTTCTTTGTATTTATCTTCAAGTGCGAGTTTTACTTTCGGACTCTCCGAGTTTGACAACGTTTCCTGTTTCATCATTTTGCTCCTTCTTTTCTAGCAGGTTAGAGATTTCCTGTTGTATTATTTGTAAAGCGTGTGCTTGTCCCAGTAGATACTTGTATTTTTCCATGCTGTCAACCCCACCACCCATTATGGTATCGGTGATAGATTCTAAATTTGTTTTTAGATTACGTTGTAGTTTGGAAATTATAATTAGATCTTCCATTATAATTCAGCTCTTGGAATTACAAACTCTTTCAAAACTTTTAGTTTTTCTTCAGCATTTGCAATTTTTTCTACCTGTTTGTCAACCTCCTCTATGTGTTGAGGATGTTCTCCAATTCCAACAGGGTTTTCTAAGTATATCTTTATTGTAGCTTCAGCTTCAGCTATTTGGGCATCATACTTTTTTTCTAATGCATCTAATATTGCTTGTCTCATTTATTTAACATTTCCATCTTCTACGAGCCTGTCTTAGTCTTGAATTAGGATCAGCTGCAGCTTTTGGAAATTTTTTCATTTGACCTGCGCTTCTTGCACAGTACGACTTACGTCGGTTTGCAGCTTTAGAACCTTTTTTCACTTTGCCAGTGACAGCTGTTTTTAGTTTTGAACCAGGATTTTCTCTTCTATATCGGGCGACCCCAGCTTTTGTCATCCCTGCTCCAGACTTTGTAGATCTGAAGTACTTTTTAGTTTTAGGTGGTTGTTTATCTCTTTTTCGCATGAGCTTTCATTTTCTTTATATGCTTTTTAACTATCTTAGCTTGTTTAGCATGTGTCTTTGATGCTTTCTGCAGACCTTTAGCTACTTTTTTTAATCCTTTAACCATTATACGTCCACCATCCTAGTCATATTTATAATTCCACCATTCATAGCTTTTTTTCTTTTTGCACATGTAGCAACATTAGTAGGTTTACCGCCTGGATTACCTGCAGCTCTTTTTCGTTTGACAGCACTCGCCTTATGCGACTTTGTCATCCGTGTGGCTTTTGCAAGTGGAACGCATTTTGGATATTTTCTCTTTGAGCCTTTTGATCTCCCGCATGGTTGATACTTTCCATTCTTCTTCGGAGCTCCAATATCTACCCATTTTTCTTTCACCCATTTACGTAAACCGTTACTCGCCATTATCTCATTTCGCAACCTCTGCCTCTTTTCGCAGCTCCTCCGCTGCTAAAAGAAACACGACCACCTTTAGCTTTTTTCTTTTTCTTTTTACCACCTGGAGTAACTTTACCGCTACAAACAGCAGATGCATACATATTTGCATATGCGCTTGGGTAAACCTTGAACTTACGCTTTGCGGCTGCTTTTCCTCTTGGACATAGTTTTGCCATTCTTCTTACCTTTTTTCTTAATTACACCTTTTGCAATCAAAATATCTTTCTTAGTAACTTTACCGTCACCAGAAAGATCTGGAAATTTTTTCTTTACCATACTATCTATTTATCTTTCCAGATTTTTTTGCTTTAGAACCAAATCTTCCATAAGACTCATCTCTTGAATCTTTTAATTGTTTCTTAGTTCTTTTTTTTCTTATTCTCATTGCGATAGATTCATCTTTTCTATCTTTGTAGCCTTGCTTTTTCTTTTTTGTAGAGCCACCTTTTTTCATGCCAGATCTTTCCCCATATGGAAATCTAACACCTGATCTTACACCGTTCTGTCTCATTTTTTTCCTCCGTTTCTAAAAATTTGTGTTCCCTTTATACCAAAAATCGATCCCACTACAAGAATCCAGAGTGAACTGAACCAAGTCGGGAGCGCCGCGAAATGCTCGAAGAACACTTTAACTTTGTCGAGCGCTTCTGCGTCATCCGAAAAAACTCCCCAAGCGAGCACAATAATGGGCGCCGAGAGAATTAGTAAAACGAATTCGTCTTTATAGTCGTTTTGTCTAGCTTCTAACAATTTACCTTGGTAAGCTTCCTCACCTCTAGCTTGACGCTCTGCATGTAGCAGTTGTGCGTCTGACATTGCGACTTTTGCCTTCTGCTTGTTAGCATAAATCTTACTTCCAGCAGAGACGGCTAATTTAATTGCCGATAACCACATAATTATTTAATACCAAGTTGCTTTTACAGGTTTTTTGTCAGGTCTCATTCTTTTTGTACCTCTAACTGTTACAGTTTGAGATGTAAAAGGATCTGTAGCCTGAATTTGTTTTCCACCTCTAGCATAACCATCTTTATTTAAGTCAGCTGCTAAAAATTTTGAAACTTTTGGGTCCTTTGTCATAAAACTCCTTATTTTTTTCTTAGTTTTCTTAATGTTATCGCCCGGTTTTTTAATCGCTTTTTTTATGTTTAATTTTTTCTTCACTTGTCTTTTTTCAGTGTATTTTGTAAAAGAGTTTTTTCTAACGAAGTTTGAGCTCGTAATTTCGCCAATTTTTCATTCTGAGCTAGTTTTTCTTCGTTATCTGCTTGGTTCATAACGGCTTTTGTTCTGTCAATCTGTACTCTGGCCTCTTCATACTCTTTTCTTCTTTGATTTTCTTGAGCTCTTAGGTCAAGTTCTCTACTTTTTAGCTGAGTTAGAGGGTCATTATCAAGTTGAGACGTGATTTCTTTTTCTTCTTTTAAGAATTCAGCTGTCATTTCAGCAATCAATACCGCTTTTCTAGCTTCAAACTTCAATGTAAACTGTTGCATCTGTTGTTGCAATTGTGGATTTTGCATCATTTGTGGATTTTGTTGAACTTGTTGTTGTAAAGCAGTTATTTGTTGTATCTCTTCTGCAAATTCTACTTCTGTTTGTTCTTGTGCCATTAAAGAAATATGCTCAAATACATTTTTTTCTAATGATGCAAGTATCATTGGATTATTTCTTGCCATATTTGTTCCCATAAAATCTAAATGAGCTTCGATGTGTGCTCTATGATCTTGACCTGGAAAAGCTTGGAATGGTTTACCACCCATAGCATCAATGTGTTCTAGTGCTGGATCCTTTGGTGCAGGTGGTTGTGGCCTCACCAATATTTTATCAATGTCTTTTACCCCTAATGCTTCATACATATTTCTGTAAACGTTATATGTATTGTGTATTTGTGGGTTAGACATTGCCAGTTGTAATTCAGTTTGCGCTAAAGATATTCTTTGAGCCTGAGAGAAAATATTTGGATCAGCAACTGGCAATATGTCAATTCTATCATCAAAGTCCATAGCTTTGATATTTCTTTGTCCACCAACAACATCGTATGGATATTCTGGTGGTAAGTATGTAGCAAAAACTTTTGCTAGTAATTTAAATTCTTGTTTCAATGCTGCATAAATTCTTTTGTGAATCGCAGACATTGTTCTACTACCTCTTTCTAACAAGGCGACTGTGGTGCCCACCGCAGCTTGTTGATTACCCTCTCCTACTTGCAGGTCTGCAATTGCAGCAAATCTTTGTCCTGCTTGTACCACCACACCCATAAGCTGTAACAGAGTTTGTGAAGGCTCTTTATAAGGAAGCATCATAAATGAATCTCTGATGTTTCCTCCTGGTGCATCCACATCTCTAAATTCTCCAGGTTGGATCGATTGTGCATCGTCTCTAATTCTAATGCCTCGTTGTTTAAAACCAGCAGGTAAATTAGATAGAGTTCCTGCATCGAGTAATTGTCTTAAAGCAGCGGTAGCTGTTCGGGATAGTCCACCTATCATATGTATTAAACCAAAACCATAAAAACCTAGCCCCGGTAAAAATTTAAAGTGAACAAAGTATTGTTTTCTTTTTCTCATTGGATCACCTTGATCAAAGTTTCTTCTAATAGATAAAATTGTTTGTGAACTTTCTTCTATTGTTACAATGTAAGGTAATTTTATTCCTGTCTCTTCTCCTGTTTGTGCATTCTTATCTTCGAATCCAACCAAGTCTAAATCCATGTGGAATTCTAAAAGAGTGTGAATGTCTTCGTCTCTAGTTTTTTGTTGTCCTTCTAGTTCTCTTTCTTTTTTCTCTAATTCGTTTGAGCTGTCATCTCCTGGTTCTGAAATTTCTACATCTCTGTAAAAACCAGAAACTTGTTGTTTACGTAAATCATTTTCAGATGTTTTAATTACGTGAACGATAGCTTCCGCATCGTCTAATGAGGTAGCCGAATACGGAACAACTAAATCGTCAGCGGGAACAAACTTGGAGACTGCTCTTCCAAGTAAATCATCATAATAAACTTTTTTAAATGTAGATCCCGCAAGTGGTAAATAAAAAAGCATGGAATCAAACTCAGGTTCGTATTCTTTCATTTGATCCATTAATTGATAATTCATAAATTCTTTTACTCTTTCTGCCTGTTGTTCTTTTGCAGGAGTAGACGCACCAAGTATCTGTGTTCTTACTGGTCCGTTAGCTGGTAATAATTCTTTATATGCTAAAGCTTGAAACTGAGTTACTGCTTCTGCTAAAACTGGGTGAGTTGCACCACTTGCACCTTGAAATGGTTCACTTCTCATTGTGTATTTAAATCCTAAAAGATCTAAACCGGTAATATACGCTTGTTCCCATTCTTTTCTAGAATTTTTATAGTCTCTGTATTTTTCTGTAAGATCTGTTCCTAATAAACCTAATTCTGAATCATCCATATAATCTGCAAGATTAGCAAAATGATCTTGTGGCATGGGTGCCGTTTCTTCTTCAAAATTTATATCAACGCTTCCGTCTTCGTTAGTTCTTATATCAGTCGGTTCGTTTACTTCAGGTTGTGGTAGTTGTTCGATTTCTTCTTCGGATACCGTAACTGTTTCCGATACGTTCGGTAGCGCTTTGTCTATTTCTGCCATTTATTTTCTCCAGTTTTACTGTCTTAACATTATTGTAATTAATATTCAAGCCTTGAGGTGTAGGCCCAGATTTAGGTGGTAGTAGGTGTGTCTTTGGATATTTATTCGTCATAAGTGTATTTTTTCATCTCTTCTAAGTCTACATCTTCTATGTACTCTTCTATGTCTTTAAGCTTGCCATCACCATCAGGTCTAGCTGTTGCTTCTTTATAAATTATACCTCCCGTTTCAGGATCAGTTTCTATCTCCATTTCAATTTCTTTGTAGTAAGGATTATCAGGATCATCTGTTTTTCTAATTGTTATGTTATTACCTTTTTCTGTAATAACATAATCATCCGCTTGATAAACATCAGCAAATTCATCTGAACTTTTACCTGTAAAATATTTCATTCCAGTTGTTTCAGCTTTTAATTTAATTTTAGTAATAAGATCCTTTATAAAATCAGGCATGGAGTCTGCACCTCTTTTAACTGTTTCAGCAACTGCCGGTGCAAGTGGTCCTAAAATTTTTAAATATTTTCCAAGAACTGGAATAGATGCAAGTCCACCTAATAGCTTTACTGTTTTTCTTTTCTTAGGATCAAACCCATCTTTAAAACCTTTACGAGTTATTAACCCACCATCTGCTGCAGCTATACCCATTTGTTCTTCTTGTTCTATGTTATATGCTTCTCTTTCTTCAGGAGTCATATTTTCAATTCTTTCAAGTTCGTCTTTTACAAACTTACCATATTGATACAAAGCTTCTCCACCCAATGATGCTATTCCAAGTGGTGACGCGATTCTAGCAACACGCATCGCGGCTTGAGGTGATAAACCTAAATTAAATAATCTTTGCAATAATGCATTCTTTGTAAGTTGACTTGTACCTTTGACAAGTGATGGAGCTAAAGCTGCTTCTGTTCCTAACGTAGCTCTATCTATTGCGGACGTTGGATCTATACCAAAACCTGCAGTTACACCTGCAACACCTAGAGGTGTTCCAGCGGCTGTTAAAAGTTTACCTGCACCTCTTCCTGCGTCTTTTAAAAGATCAGTGCTAATAAATCCTTGCTCTAAATTAAGATTTTCAGCTTTTTGTGCTACTCGTTTAACTTCGTTTTTAAAATCTTTTTTTTCTTTTGCAGTAAAATCTTTAAATTTTTTATTTCCAAATTTAGCAAGCTCACTTAGATTTTTATCCACTCCTTTTCTAATTTGTGTTAATTCTACAACAGTTCCATTTTCATCAAATACTGGGCTATATTCTATGTAACCTATTATATTTTTTAATCTTTTAGGTAATTTTGCTTTTGCTCTGTTGACGAGATCTTTTGATTCAGCATTTAAATCATTTAATTTTTTAACAGCATTAGGAGCTGATAAATCCATGGTATTTATTTCGTCTGCAATTTCGTTTAATCTATAATTAAATCCTCCCAATCTTTCGTTAATTTTGGAGTCTAGTATCATAACATCTTGTGGGCTAAAATCAGGTATCCCACCTATAGGAAATATGTGATGAAAATTTTTAGAAGCAATTCCGGATACGTCAAATCCTTGTGCGTTTCTTATTCTGTTTGCTCTTGCAACATTTTTAGGACTTCTTTGTCCCGGATCAACTCTTGGTCTACCAGACTCTTCAACAATTCCAAAATTTAATTTTAAGCTATCTAATTTTTTCTTTCCTATTCTATCTCCATATTTTTCTAGAATCATTTTTCTAGACATATTGGGAGCATCCGTTTTTATTTCTTCTATAACACTTTTGTCAAAATTATGTTGATTAAGTCTTCGTTTATCTGCTTTATCTACTTTGATATCTGGTTCTACTTTTTTAATGTAATCAAGTATAGTATCATTATCAATATTGTATTCTTCTGCTAGTTGAACCGAAGAAAAACCATCTTTAAATTTTTCTATAATTTCTTCACCTATGCCACGCCCTGTAATTATATTTCTTCGTGAACCAGTCACAGGAGTATCAGAGTAAAAAGTTCCAAATCTATTTTTTCTTGGATAGATGTGTCCACTGCTTTCGTCGTAAAATTTTTTAGTGGTGCTAAAACCTTCTCTGGTGCCTAAATCTTTGCCTACAAAAGCTCCGCCGCCGATAGCTTTGTTAACTCTTTTAGGGTTTGTTCGTTTATAGAAACCTCTCTCAGTGAGAGAGTCTATCATCTGATTATATTGTTCTATTGAATTCATGCTCTACCATAAAATTTTTTCAGTTGAGCAAGCCTGTCCATAGCTTTTTTGATTTGTTCAGGACTTTTATCTTGAATTTTTCTTTTGTTAGCAATTACGTTTTTTAAACCTTTCATCAATTGTTTACTTTGTCTTTGTTTTAATAAATTTAATAGTTGTTGATGTTTGTTACTAACTTGCATTTTAATTTTAGGGTCTTTAGTTTTTAATCTTGATCCAAACCTGTAACCTACTCTACCACCTTGTTCATAGTTCATAGTGTTACCTGGTCTACCTTGTGCAGCTTGAGCTTGTTGTTTAAGTTCATCCATCTGTCTTTTCTGTTCATTCATCATCTGCATACCTTGACTAGAGCCTCCTCCTCCAGAAATCGAGGAAGGTCCTGATATGCTATTTAAAATAGCAGCGTAAGCTTTTCTATCTAAATCGGCTAACTCTTGAAAAGATTCATTACCAGTTAATACTGTTCCTGGTAAATATCCGTCATCAATTGCTTCTTGAATATCACCTTTTAGTTTTGCTTTACCTAAAGCTAATTGGTCGTAGGTTCCATCAGATCTTAAAAATTGTTTTGGATCAATTCCTCTCTCGGATAAAATCATAGCTGTTGTTCCTGCTGAACTACCATACTGTTGTAAATAACCAATACCCGCAAGGACATCGTCTTGCTGTTCCATAGTCATATTATCAAAATCTGATTGTGATATTCCCACGTTCTGTATTAAGTTCATAGGATCAGCTTCTTGAGGTATCCTAGAGCCGACGTTTTCTCCGGTTCCAATCCTCATCGGTCCTTGATTCATCAGCATTTGCTCTACTTGTTTTGCTTCTGATGGAGCTAAAGAACTCATATACTGATCAAATTGAAATGGGTCCATGTTGTTAATTTCACTCACGCTTTTTAAATTTGATGGTGTTGACATACCACTTGCA
>LUMT01001373.1_pt1 | contig 13894 bp, 15 predicted proteins | sample 729741 | NCBI WGS metagenome assembly LUMT01 (sample SAMN03860299, study PRJNA289734) | marine metagenome | biome: seawater column; feature: ocean; material: water; isolation source: Red Sea water column Station 192 - depth 50m | place: Saudi Arabia: Red Sea | collected 2011-10-15 | depth 50 m
AATTCTGAAGAAACTCTTTCTTTTTCAGCCTCTGAATCAGACTTCGCTTTTTCAACAATTACTTCTGCTTCCTTTTTAGCTTCTGCAAGCATATCTTCTTTAATTTTCTCAGCGGCAGCTTTACCCTCGTCAATTATTGTTTGAACTTCTAAATCAGCATTTGATACAAGTTTGTCGTATTCAGCTTTTGATTTCTCAGCTTCAGCTTTTGTTTCCTCAGCTTCTTTAATCTGACCTTCAATAGATGATGCTCTTGACTCTAAAGTTTCATTCAATGCGCGTAATGCCCATTTCCAAATAAAGAAAAATACAATTGCAAAAGCAGCAATACCAGCAACAAGTTCAGATGTTGCAGGCAAAAGCAGGTCAATGCCTGAGCTTGATTCTTCAGCTTCCGCTAATAATAATTCTAAATTCATGTTCACTCTTTTACTCCTATACCAAGAAGAATAGAACGAATCCAATAAGTGCTAGTGCCTCAGTAAAGGCGATTCCTAAGAACATAGTTGTTCTTACCATACCAGCAGCTTCTGGTTGTCTTGCCATAGCTTGCACGGCATTACCAGCAATTAACCCGATACCAACACCAGGACCAATTGCGGCCAATCCGTATCCTATTAACGCGTATGCAGCTTCCATTTTCCTCCTTATTAATTAATGCTCTGGATGCAGAGACGTTTGTATATACACTGCAGACAACAATGTAAATATGTATGCCTGCAAAATTGAAACTATTAGTTCGAATCCGTAAATTCCCAAGCCAAGTGTGAACCAAGCTAATCCAATAGGTGCTTTAGAGAGGATGTAATCAGCTCCGCCAGGTTGAACTAAGAAAAAATATGCAGATGCTAATAACAAACTGAGCATGACGTGACCAGCAACAAGATTAGCAAAAAGTCGAACTGCAAGGCTGAATGGTCTCACTAATAAAACTGAAACTAACTCTATGACACCTACTAATGGCTTAAGCGCAACTGGTACGCCTGGAGGCCATACGAGATGTGATATATAGCCAAAACCTTCTTCTTTTATTCCAACAAAAACAAAAATAAAGTACGTTATCAAACTTAAAAATAGAGGCAATGCCATACGAGATGTAACTGGGAAATTGATTAATGGAGCAACCTCAAATAAGTTTCCTACGAGTATAAATAGAAATATAGAGACTAAATAAGGGGTAAATTTCTCTCCACCTCTACCGATAACACCAAGCGCTATCTCATCCTTTACAAATGTGAATATTGATTCAACTGCAGATTGAAGTTTTCCAGGCACAACTGATTTTTTTCTTAATCCAAAAAACACAACAACTACTGGAATAATTGCTGCAAGAAGTATTAAAACTTCAGTTCTTGATATCTGTGTTCCTGCAAAATTACCAAATTCGAATAATTCTTTTACATTTGCAGGTTTACAAACTACTTCATTTATAAAATCACAAGTTTCAGCTGCTGTTATCATTTGCCCAATCTAAATCTGTGTCTTTTCTCTTAATAACCATAGTCATTTCTATAAATAACATAGTTAAAAAAACAATTGGCACTGTCAAAGACATTGCCAAATCATCAATAGAATATACGTTTTTTAGTAATAAGAGAAACCCAAATATAAAAATTAATCTAAAAACATATCCGAATAAAGCAGCAAAATAATAGAAATTTAGAGAGATTTTTGCTGCATATGACATGATTACCGCACCTAGAAAAAAACCTGTGGCAACAATTACTGAAGAATAAAGCGAGGTAAAGAACGCTTCTTGAGATTTAAAATAAAATAATACTGGAACAAGCACATATATAGGAGCAGATCTGAAAAGCATCCTTTTTGCAAGTTCAATTTCTACGTTCATCTTTTTCATCCTCTAGTTTTGCTGAAATATTCCACATTCTTCTGTATCCGTCATAGATCCCAATTAAAACAAATATTATTACCGGCCATGGTGCATATCCAAAAAAGTTTTGTATTAAAAGCCCTATGAAGAGTCCACTTAAAATAGATGTGGAAAAGGTGGAAACAGGGCCAAAATCTTCTAAATTGATTCTTGCTTTAGCCATATGGTTGGAAACTCGTGGCAAGTGATCTGACTTCTGCCTCTAGCTCATTTAATTTATTCTCATCAGATCTATTTTTCATTATCTCAGATATTAGAAAACCAACCTGAGTTAGTTCATTTTCTTTCATTCCACATGTTGTTACTGCAGGGGTACCCATGCGTATACCAGAAGTTATAAAAGGTGATCGAGGGTCAAATGGTATTGCATTTCTATTTAAAGTAACTCCCCTATCGTTTAGTAAAATACCAGCTTCTTTACCGGTTAGTTCTTCATCTACACTTCTAGTATCAACAAGAACTATGTGGTTTTCTGTTCCTCCACTAATTACCCTTAAGCCTTGTTCTTGAAAAGAATCAGATAATGCTTTTGCATTGTTTAAAATTTGTTGTGCATACTCTTGATATTCTTTTGTTAAGGCTTCTTTAAAACATACAGCTTTTGCTGCAATCTGATTGTTTAATGCTCCACCTTGAGCTCCAGGAAATATGTTTTTATCAATATCCTTTGCAAATTCTTCCCTTGTTAAAATAATTCCACCACGTGGTCCGCGTAAAGCTTTGTGTGTTGTTGCGGTAACGACATCAGCATATTTTGTTGGATTATCTACAACTTTTCCAGCAACTAATCCAATAAAGTGTGCTGCATCAACCATAAAATGGGCACCAACTTCATCTGCAATTTCTCTAAACTTTTGAAAATCAAGTGATTGTGAATAAGAGGAATATCCAGCGATAATCAATTTAGGCTTATGCTCTAAAGCCATGTTGTAAACTGTTTCCATATTAATTAGTTCGGTATCCTCATCTAGACCGTAGCCAACAAAGTTATAAACTTGTCCTGAAAAATTAACTGGTGAACCGTGTGTAAGGTGTCCTCCTTGATCAAGTGACATTCCAAGTACGGTATCCCCTGGTTCCAGTACGGACAAATAAACTGCCATATTTGCAGATGATCCTGAATGGGGTTGAACATTAGCATGATCAGCTTCAAATAATTCACAAGCTCTATCAATTGCAAGCTGTTCGATTTGATCAACAGTCTCACAGCCTTCGTAATATCTACGTCCTGGAAAACCCTCAGAATATTTATTAGTCAATATTGATCCAGATGCTTCCATGACTGCTTTTGAAGCAAAATTTTCAGAAGCTATAAGATGAATATGTGTATTTTGTCTATTTAAGTCGTTATCAATTAACTCAGAAATTTCTGCATCTACATTATTAAGTGATTCTTGGGAAGCGCCTTTTTTATTCATGATATGTATTCTAACAGTAACTTGGAGGCCATTTAAGTGGGCCTTCTCTTAAAATTTCTCCACCCTCGACACGAAAATCTATGATAGTTGATCCACTTCCGTGAACAGAAGCTCCTTCAAGATATTCTGCAACATTTGGGCCAAATATTTCTTCTGCTTCAGTATTACTAGTAACATCACTTTCACCAGAACGGTTTGCGCTTGTAACAGCTAGTGGTCCAGTAATTTTTAATAACTCAATTGCTAGCTCATTGTCGGGAACTCTGATCCCAATTGAAAATGGATTTTTTGTACCAACACCATCAGCAAATTCCTTTGTTGTCTCAACGACAATCGTTAGTGGTCCTGGCCAATAAAGCTCTACAACTTCAGGAATTGTTGATACTATATCAAGTTTTTGTAGGTCATGATATGAAGAAACAAGAATAGATAAAGGTTTATCTTCATCTCTTCCTTTTAAGTCAAAAATTTTATTTACAGCTTCCTGACTATAAGGATTAACTCCAATTCCATAAACGGTCTCTGTTGGAATACCTACTACTTGATTATTATTTATTGCTTCAACTGCAAGATTCAATTTATCGTTTTGCAATTATATACCGATCTCTTTCAACTAAGTCCTTCTCTAATTCTACTTGCTTCCAATGAGAAAGATTATTCAAAATGGTTGTTGCATGACTGGTGTCAACTTCTAAAAATAGGGTAAGGTTTGTTATATCCTTTTCCTCAATTTCTTTTATTAATCTGTTGATATATAAAAGCCCATCAACTCCACCGTCAAGAGCTACGAGTGGTTCATAATCCACTACTTCAGACTCAAGACTGGAGAGAGTGTTTGTTGGAATATAGGGTAAGTTTGCAACAATTACGTCATAATCAACTTCTTCAACATCACTTAAAAGATCTGATTGAAATAAATTAATTTCTAGATTATTAATTTCTGAATTCTCTTTTGCTAAATCTAATGCTTCAAGGGAAATATCACATGCATCAACTGTTGATTCCGGATATAGTTTTTTTAGCATAAGTGCAATACATCCAGTTCCGGTACCCACATCCAAGATTTTTTTTGGATTATCAGAATTATTTTTTATTAACTCAATTAAAAACTCTGTTTCTGGTCTTGGGATCAAGCACCGTTGGTCAACATTGATTTGAATGCTATAAAAAGGTATATATTCTTCTATATATTGAAGAGGCTCACCATTTAGTCTTCTAGTAAGAAGCTCTGTATATGATGAATGATAATCTGACTGTGACCCTGTAATTTCTTTAGCTTTTTCTCTGAGTCTTGCCAGTTCATGCTCAGGAATTTGTTGGATGTTCATTATTCTTCCAGATTGGCAAGTCTTGAAGCTTCATTATCTGCAATCAAGCCAACAACAAACTCTTCTAGGTCTCCATCCAAAACTTGGTCTAATTTTTTTAGTGTCAGGTTTATCCTGTGATCTGAAACTCTATTGTCTTTGTAATTATATGTTCTTATCTTATCTGACCTCTCACCAGAACCAACTTGCTCTTTTCTGTCTTTTGCACGTTCTGCTGCAGCTTTATCTTGTTCAGCCTTTAGAAGTCTTGCCCTTAAAATTCTCATTGCTTGATTTTTATTTTTTAACTGTGATTTTTCATCCTGACTGGTAACAACTAAGCCTGTTGGTATATGAGTAATTCTTACTGCTGAGTCAGTTGTATTAACACTTTGACCACCAGGACCGCTAGATCTATAAACGTCAATTTTTAAATCACTATCAACGATATTTAAGTCAACCTCTTCAGCTTCAGGAAGCACAGCAACAGTCGCTATTGAAGTATGAACTCTCCCCTGTGATTCAGTTTTAGGAATTCTTTGTACTCTATGTGCCCCAGCTTCAAATTTAAGCTTTGAAAACACTCCTTTTGACTTTATTGCAAAAATTATTTTACTGTAACCGCCCTGGTCTGATGCTGTAAGTTCTATAGGTTCAACATTCCAAGCATTTCTTTCTGCAAAACGGGTGTACATTTTATAAAGATCACCCACCCATATAGCTGCCTCTTCTCCACCAGCTCCAGGTCTAATTTCAACTAATACATCCTTTTCATCTAATGGATCTTTTGGAAGAAGTGAAACTTTTATTTTTTGAACTAACGGATCTAGTTTGCTTTTTTGCCATTTCTGCATAACCTTTTTGGTCCTTAGAAATATCTATTTCTGAGAGTTGTTTTTCTATTTCTGGAAGTGAATTTTCAATTGCTTTCAGTTTTTCGTGTAATGAATTATCCAACTTTTACCTCGCTTGCTCGTGCAGTAATATCTTCAAACAGTTTTGTATTTTCAGAATTCTCAACACAATTTGCCATTGATAAAATAGCCACTTCAATTTGTTCTTCGGAAGGCTTTTTTGTTGTAATAAACTGTGTCCAGATACCAGGTGCTGCAAAAAATTTTGCAATTAATGAATTACTATTTGCAAAGTTAAATTTCAGTATCTCATAAGAAAGCATTGAAACCACCACAACATGTAAAATTCTAGTTACCGCAGTCAAAACAATATTGACGTTTGGGATAAAAGGAAGAGTTAACAAGCTAATAAAGACTATTAGAAAAAGAAATGATGTTCCACACCTTATGTGTTCTTTTGGAAAGGTTTTTACATCATTCATCGTAAGGGATTTTTTAGCCTCAAAAGAAGCAATGGTCATATGCTCGGCACCATGATATTCAAATAGCTCTTGTGCGTCTTTAGTTCTTCCAATGAGGTAAATGTAGACAATGACTATAAGTCCTCGAAGAACTCCTTCTAATACACCAGTCAATGATTGAGAATAATTAAAAATTAGTAACACAGATACCAAAAAAGAGTATGTCATAATTTTTGACAACAAACTTTCTTCATATTCTTCAAAATCAGAATAAATCTGATCTGAGAGAGTTATTGCTTTAAATCCAACATACATTGAATCAATGAGTGCCCCAAAGCCTCTGATTAATGGGGCGGACCAAAATTTGTTTCTTTTAATTAGTGGGGTTCGTTCTTCGTAATATTTGTGAAGTTTGTTATTTTTATCCCTGATTCCTAAAGACCATCCTTTTGGGCTTTGAATCATGACACCACCAATTACTGCTTGGCCACCATATGCAATATCTTGTTCAGACATAAGAAATTGAAATTAGTAAAGTTATTCTTCTTCTTGAGAAGAAGTTTCTTGTTTTGGTGCTTGTCTGGTACTTGTTGATCCGTACCTTTGCTTAAACCTTTCGACTCTACCTGTAGAGTCAACTAATTTTTGCTTACCAGTAAAAAATGGATGGCTAGCAGAAGAAATCTCAAGTTTTACTAATGGATATTCGTTTCCATCTTCCCATTGAATAGTTTCGTTTGTTTTAATAGTTGAACGAGTAAGAAACGCAAAACCAGCGTCCTCGTCTGAGAAAACAACTTCTCTATAATCTGGGTGTATACCTTGTTTCATAGTTCTACTTTACAATAATACTTTTATTACTTTACAAGATTATTTTGCTTTTGCGACATCCTTTAAGAATGCATCATTACTTTTAGTTTCTTTTAATTTATCGATCAAAAGTTCAGTCGCTGCTCCGCCTTCAAGGGCTACCAATACTCTTCTAAGAGCCCAGAGAGACTCAAGCTCTTTTGGTGACACGAGTCTTTGCTCTTCTCTGGTTCCTGAAGGTGTGACATCAATAGCTGGAAATACTCTCTTATCAGCAAGCTGGCGATCAAGACGTAACTCCATATTTCCTGTACCTTTAAATTCTTCAAATATAACTTCATCCATCTTTGAACCAGTCTCTACAAGTGCTGTTCCAAGGATTGTTAAGCTTCCCCCACCTTCAATATTTCTCGCAGCACCAAAGAATTGTTTTGGGGGTGTGAGAGCTGTTGAGTCAACACGCCCAGAGAGAATTCTACCGCTAGCAGGTGTTGCTAAGTTGTGAGCTGATCTCTGCATATCTGTTACTTCTTCTGGTCTCTCATCAACCAATACGACCATTAAGTAAACCTCTGGATTATTGGTGGTAATTGAATTTGCAATTTCTTTAAGAATTGTGGTTTTACCAGCTTTTGGTGGAGAAACAATTAACCCTCTTTGCCCTTTTCCTATTGGTGCAATCAAGTCAATTATTCTAGGAAGAATTTTTTCAGGCTTTCCATCCATTTCAAGTTTTAGTCTTTCATCTGGAAACAGAGGTGTTAATTTATTAAAATCTACTCTCCTAGCAAGTAGCTCAGGATCAGCATCATTTACAGTGCTTGGTTCGATAAGTGCGGGATATTTTTCTTTTTGTCTAGGTGCACGAATTGGTCCAGAAACCATATCTCCTTTTCGCATTCTAAATTTTTTAATAAGTCCTGCTGCAACATAAACATCGTCTTCACTTGGCTTATAACCATTACAACGCAAGAAGCCGTAACCCTCTGGAAGAATATCAAGAATACCATCTCTAGTGTCACCTTTTTTTATTTCACTGTCTCCAGAACTGACTACAGAAGGTCCGTCATCATTACTTGATTTACTAATAACTTCAGCTACTTCAGTTTCTTCTGTATCTAAAATTTCATCACTGTGTTCAACTAATAAATCAATTAGTTTTGCTTTTTGTAATCCCTTATGTTCAATGCCTAAACTTTCAGCTATTGACCTAAGGTCTGCTACAGGTTTTGATTGTAATTGTGATCTTGCGGACATTCTTTCTCCTATATAAAATCATATTTTTTGGAAATGATTTGTGAATTGTTTTGTCTGAAAGACACCTTTATTATATACATACTTTTTTTAAAGATATAGTTTTTTAATTTTTTTAATTTAAAGGTCTAATTAATGAATAAGGAACAACTATTACTAGAAAATTCTGACATAAAGCTTCAATAGAAACTGTCACTGAATCCTTTTTTTCGATCTTTAAAAGTCGAGAAGTACTTTCAACTGCTAAAAAGACGACTCCTATAGCAACAAGGACAATAGTTATGCTCTCTGAAAAGTAATCAACTAGTGCTTCACGTAATTCAAAAGGTCCAGTTAAAGAAATTACTGCTATATATAGTTTTAAAAATTTATCTAAAAAGGAAGATAATTTATTTACTATGCCTATATCTTTTGAATTTAGGAAATAGCCAATTAGAAAAGGTATGAAAATCAATAAAGTTAATTGGGTTAATGTCTCTAAGAAGTTAAAAGAAAACCCCTCTGCATCAATTGAAATAATACTTAACCAAAAAACTGTCGTAAATGGGGTTATGAGTGATGTAAGTGAAGTAAGTGAGACTGAAAGAGGTATGTTACCTTTTTTAAAATGAGTTAAAATTCCAGATATAAAACCACCTGGTGCCAACAAAACAATCGCAATTGAAACAGCAAATATACTTGTGTTAAAGACTAAATATAAGGTTAACCCAATTAAAGGTAAGACAAATATTTGAAAAAATATTGCATAAGAGAATGTTATTTTATTTTCTATCGTTTCTTTTATATCTCGATATTTCGTTTGAGTACCTAAAAAATAAAACATAACAGGAATCATTGGAGTTATAGTTTTAAAAGTTATAGAAGAAGAGATTAAATTGCTTAACTCTTGAATAGACATATTAAAATCATATTGTTTTAGTTGAATAATTACAAGTATCTAAAGCTTTATAAAATAATCATTTAGATTAGAATCTATTCTAAGTAAATAATTTAATCTTCACAGCAAAGAGCTATGTAATTTTCTATATATGTTCTCTCTGATTCTTCTAGAAAAGCATTATCACGGTAGTAAACATAATCTCCCCCGAAGTAAAGGACCAGCGCATCAGCAAACAATTCCTCACTCCCAAAAAATTCTTGAGCGTCTTTCCTTTGGTTTTCTCCTTCGGGATTCACACAGTTTCTTGTTAAATACGAGAGTGCATGAGATGTTTCATGAAGCAATGTATCGTAAGCTCTATTGTTAGCAAATGCTTTATTGGAAACCCAGACAGATAATTTCCAATTTGAATTTGTTGAGCCATCTGCAAATGTTCCTGCTGAATCCCACACGCCAAAAGGGCACCTTCCCAAAATTGTTGCGGCGTAAGAGTGACATCCATTGACAAATATGACATTGTTTTCCACAGATTTTCTCAATTCTTCTGGTAAATTATTAACTAATCCGTCAAGATTGAATTGATTTTGACCTTCAAATCCATCAAATGACGTAAACTCACCCTCGTAAATTTCAATATTTTCAGTACTATCCGTATTTATAGTGACTGAGTCATCCTTTTCTGATACTTCAATTGTTGTTGTAGTGACTGGAACTGTTGTAGTTGTTGTTGATGATGTAGTTGTCGTTGATGATGTAGTTGTTGTTGATGATGTAGTTGTTGTTGATGATGTAGTTGAAGACCCACCTATGAATATAACAATTAAGACAACAAGAATTGTGGTGAATTTACCACTCATTTACTGATTCGTTTAACTCATCATCTATTAGATCTGATATTTCTGTATCGTCCAGCTTTAAACTTTCTTCATAATCAGCGGGCCTATTCAATTCAGCATATTTTTTCATAAAGTTACCAAGTAAGAGAATAATCAATATATAAACCAATAAAACAATCACAAATCTGTAAGCTAATGATCCGCTCTCTATTAAAGTTTGTTGTAGTTCGTTAAACTCACTATCCGGTGGCAAAACAAGAATTCTTATGAAAAGCCATATACTAATTAAAAAGCTAACAATCGGCATTGCTTGATATATTCCATCTGAGTCTCCAATTGCATCAAATAACTCGTTCCCTCCCCATGGAACTGCTTTAAATATAACTCCCTCTAAACACATCAAATAAGTAAGTTTACAAATTGCCATTAAAACACCCGAGGAACTTACAGATTCAAATGAAGTAGCGTAAAAGAAAAAATATCCAACTATTGAAAGACTAATCATTGAGTAAAATTTTGGTGACAGCTCAGCTTTAGGTCTATTTGAAATTACGTGTATGGCCGCAATAAAACCAAGTATAAATCCAAATGGAAGATCGATAACAATAAATAGTACGGTCGAGAGAACAGCAAAAAACATAGCTTGAGGATTCCAAGAAAATTTTACAATTTGATCGTATAAATAATATTCAATGAAAGACTCTATACCCTCATAAAAGAAAGTAACAATTACAAGTCCAAATAAAACTCCAAGAAATATTGCTAGGTTTTCATCTCGTACTTCAAATGTAAAACCCTCTTCAACAAATGCATACAAAAGAGAAGTAATAAGAGCAACAAGAGATATCTCCATTGCTGTTTCAAGTTTTGTTTTTTCTTTTAATTTAGATTCACGATTTGACCATCTAACTCTATAGTGAGCAATTATTCTATTGAACCATTCCTGAGCAAGTAAAACTCCATAAAACAAAAATATAATTCCAGAAGTTATGAGGAATGCAAAAGCATTCTTTTGCTGATCTGAAAAATCAATATCACTAAAAAGTGGAATCGTTGTGATAAGTTCATTTGTGAATGTTATATTTGTTGATGTATCAACAACATTTTCTTCTTCATCAAATATATCACTTTCTACAGGCACTGTAGTAGTCACCTCTGGCAACTCAGGAATTTTATTAATTATATATTCATCTGATGTAATTTCAGTTGTTATGTCTCTGTAACAATAAACTGAGTCACAATCCGGCCCACTATATTGTGTGTAGTTTGTGGTTAAAATTTTTAAAATAACAGAAAGATTTGTTGTACCATCCCACTCTAAAATTTTTTGTCCTTGATTTGAGTATTCACTAAACTCTTGAGGCTCACCAAGCAATCCATCAGGTGTAAGTTCACGAACTGAGAGAATTACTTCATCAATATTTTCAATCCCATTAACTAACCATGAAATCTGTAAATTATCTTTATCTATTCTTGCTGAATCTATTTCAATAGTTGCTTCATCAGTATCATATAATTTTGTATCTGAATATCCATTGTTAAATACACCGTTAAAGAACGAAAAGAAAAATATAAATGAAATAATCAGTTTTTTCACTATCCAAACACCTCAACTTTTTCTAATTGTCCTATAACTATGAGCCTTTGTTTTGCTGAAAATTTAGGATGACAAGTTGTTAACGTAATTCTGTCATCACCATAATTTTCTAATACATAATTATCTTCTGGAGAAACTATTTTCACCTCTATAATTTTATATTTATATTGATTTGTATTTGTCTGAAATATTATTGTTTCACCAATCTGAACTCTGTCAAGATTGCCAAATGGAGCTCCATAAGTAGTTCTATGACCGGCAACTGCAAAATTTCCACCTGTACCAGGAAGTGAAGTTCCAAGTATATATCCTGGTCCATATTCTAATTTTTTGTTCGTTGCTCCGAAAACTACGTAATGATTTATATTTGCGGATAGAATTGTTAATCTTCCAACTACGTCAGGTAGGAACTCTGCTTTTGCTGCTTGATTGGTAAGAGTTTTTGTTGCAATTGAAATAATTGACTCTTGAAATTCATCAGTTTGTTCTAAATTGTCTAAAGATTGTTCTGTCATCATATTTTGGTTTCTTATTTCAGAAAGATTAAGTTCACTGACTTGAAATTTGTTTTCCAATAAATTTTGTTCATCATTAATAACTGATGTAGAAAAAAACGTTTGGTTAACAGAGTAAATTAGAATTATAAATCCAACTATTAATAGGCCTACACCAAGTGGAAGAAGAGATCTTTTACCTGTGTTTTGGGTTGATGCAGATCTACTTGCTTTTGTTACTTCTCTTTGTCTTCGGTTTTTTTTTAGTGGTAAATCGAATATAAGTCTTGGAATATTTCTGTGTTTTTCAACTGGTTTTTTTGTAAAGACAATTGAAAATCGGTTAGATGTCATCAATGTTAACTTCTCTCGTAACTTTTCCTCTGTGACGTCAATACCGAGATATTTTGCATTTTTGGATATATTTTTAACTGCTGAAGTTAAATAATCTACCTCTTTAAGCATAGTTACAATGTCCTCAGTAAAATTTTCAGGTTCAGCAATTAATGGATTAAATCTCTCGCTAACATCTACGCTAATCATTACTTCTGTGCCAATTGCATTCTCAAGGACTTTTTTAAGAATATTAGATTTTACGTATACCTCTGAGAGTTCAACTTCTAAATTTTGATTTATAAAACTAAGTGAGCGTTGGTTCTCAATCTCATTTGAAGATACATCTATTTCATTTCCTGAATCATCAGATTTTAATTTTTTTAAATCGCTTTGATTAATTTCATTATCTATATCTATTGCAATACTTAACTGACTTCTTATCTCACTTGCTACGTCTGGATTCTCAAGTAAATAAAATTTAGCTTTATCTTTTCCATAACCAAGTTTTTCTTCCCCATATAAGTACCAATTACCTTTTTTCTTTACGATTTTTTCCTTTACAGCAATATCTAGAAATTGACCATCAAAGACTTTCTATGCCACATCTTCTTCTATTTCTTCATATTCAACAAAAATATTTGTGCTTGGATCTTGTTTGTTAAATAAAGAGCGAGACTTTTTAGTTCTTACTTGTTGGATTGAATCTTCCTCTACAAGTGTTGCATCTGTAATGACATCTGCATCATTTAATCTATTTCTTCTAATTTTAAGTACAAATAATACTGCAAAAATATTAACAATTATTATCAGTAAATATATAAAAAAATATGCCATTTCAAACTAATACGCTCTTCTAAGTATAAAAGCTCCTAGTCCCATAAGCATCAATCCAAAAGAAATGATAAAGCCACCAACATTTCGACCTGTAAACGGTATTCCAGGTGTTGGAGGAGATTCATCTGTAAATTGTGGAACAAATGGATTATCTGCATCTTCGTTATAAACAAACTCAACAAAATCATCACCTGGAAGGAACAAGAGTGACTCACCATTGTCTTCCATTTCTTGATCGTCACCGTCACCATCCATAACATTATCTATGTCTTCTGTCACCTCTATCTCATCAAGAGGATTCAATCCTTCATTAATTAGTCTTTCATCTTCAATACAGTCTGCATCCTTGTTCTTAATCATTTTTTGAACTTTGCCATTTTCATTATTTGTTACTTCAAGAGCAACGGTAAAGAATTTATTTTCACCAACTTCAATAGAAGAAAAATCAACAGATTGACCTGCTGGGACATTAACGGTTTCCTGGGCAATAAGTGTTGTATTGATCCAGATTTTCTTCAAAACTGCTGCAGAAACATTTGATCTAGAATTATCTACAGTAATTCCGAACTCTGCACCGCCATCTTCAAAATCACAAACCCTGTTAGTGGATATTAAAGGCTCAAATATGTACTTAACTGGTGGAAGGATAACTTCTTCAACTGTACATTCTAAAGTATTAGACGCAGATATACTATATGGGGAGTCCTGTGAAAACTGTGTATAACTACTATCTAATGCTCTCCATTGAATTGTTGTACCATCTGGAATGCTAAGTTCTCTTATTATTCGGCTAGTTGGATTGACAGTAACCAATTCGTATTGTGACCAAGGACCGTTATCTATTCTTCTTTCTAAATAAAAACTTTTTACTTCATCACTAAGGTTAATAACTTCTACAGTTGCTGTTGAAGAAGTATTATTG
>LUMT01000574.1_pt1 | contig 13764 bp, 16 predicted proteins | sample 729741 | NCBI WGS metagenome assembly LUMT01 (sample SAMN03860299, study PRJNA289734) | marine metagenome | biome: seawater column; feature: ocean; material: water; isolation source: Red Sea water column Station 192 - depth 50m | place: Saudi Arabia: Red Sea | collected 2011-10-15 | depth 50 m
AATTTTTTTTAATCATTATCCACCTAGGAACAGTCTACCAACATCAGGATTTTGAAGTAAATCATCTCCTTTACCTGCAATTGCAGTTTGCCCAGATACCAAAACGTATCCAATATCTGCAAACTCTAATCCTTTTTTGGCATTTTGCTCAACTAGAATGATTGTTTTTTTTTCATTTTGCTGAAGATCTCTTAGTATTTCAAAAACCATCTCAATATATCTGGGTTCAAGTCCAATTGACGGTTCGTCTACTAAAAGCACTGAAGGTTTCATTACTAATGCTCTAGATATTTCTAGCAATCTTCTCTCCCCACCAGATAAAACTTTTGCTGGTTGGTTTCTTCTATTTCTTAACCTTTCATACTTTTCAAAAATTCTTTCAGCCTCTTCATATGACTCATCTGTTTTTTCTTTTATATATCCTCCCATTAATAGGTTTTCTTCTACTGTCATATCTGGAAATACAGAGTTATCTTGCAATATATAAGCTATACCAACTGACTTTAACTTTTCTGCTGGGGTAAGATTTGTAATTTCTTTTCCTTCAAGTTCAATTTGACCAGAAAAAATATTTGTAAAACCATATATTGAATGAAGAATTGTAGATTTGCCTGCACCATTAGGACCAATTAAACATAAAGACTGAGCTTTGTTTACGAATAAATCAAAGTTATGTAAAATTTCCATTTTTCCATAACCTGCGTTTAAATTTTTAATAGTTAAATGAACTTCGTTTGGAGATAATTTTTTTAAATCATCTGGTGTCGGAGCTTTTCCTAATACTTCATATTGGTTAGACATTATTGAGCTCCTAAATACGCGTCAATGACACGTTTATCATTTTTAATTTCATCTGGCGATCCATTGGCTAACATTTTACCATGAGCTAAACAAAAAATATTCTCAGCTAATTGCATAATAACTCTCATGTTGTGCTCAATAACTAAAAGAGTTATTCCAAAATCTTGGTTAACTTTAATTAATCTATCAATAATACCATTTATTAGTGTTGGATTAATCCCAGCTGTAGGCTCGTCTAGTAATAGCATCTCTGGTTCATTCATTAATGCCATAGCAAGCTCCAGTAATTTTTGTTGACCAAAAGATAAATCTCCAGCTCTTAGCTTTCTTTTTTGATATAATCCCACAAAATTTAATAAATTTTCAGCTTTATCTGTTAGTTCTTTTGGGATCTTTGAAAATATTTTCATTAGATCTGCGTCACTACCTTTATGACTAATAAGCATATTTTCTATACAATTAAGTTTTCCATAAATTCTAGTTTGTTGAAAAGTTCTTAGCAGTCCTAGCTTAGCAATAACTGGGACTGGTAACTCAGAAACTTCTTTACCATTAAATTTAATAGATCCATTATCTATTGGGTAAGTCCCTACAATTGAATTAAACAATGTAGTTTTGCCTGAACCATTTGGCCCAATTAATCCAACTATCTTACCTTTTTCAACATTCATTGAGATGTCAACATTAGCTTTAACGCCACCAAATGATTTACTTACATTGCTTACTTCTAAAATACTCATTTAAGTTCTACCTGTGCTTTACGATCTTTTTCATCAACTACTTCACCGAAACGTTCTGGATATTTTTCTCTTAACCATCCCATAATTCCTTCTGGGAAATAAATTACAATTACTACAATCAAAACTCCAAGAGCAACATACTGCCAACCTAAAAAGAATGTCCAAAAACCTTCTTTAAATATATGGAATATAGTTGCACCAATAATCGGACCCCAAAGTGTTCCCTTTCCTCCAAGTATTGCCATCAATACCATGAACACACCCATCTCTCTTCCATCAAAAGCAACGTCTGTAGAGTCTATATAGCCAACTAATCCTCCCATTATTCCACCGGCTAATCCACAAAAGAAAGCTGAGATCATCCAACCAATAATTTTATATTTCATTGTTTCAATACCCATTGCTTCAGCTTTATCCTCATTGTCTCTGATAGCATTAAGTATTAATTTAAATCTCGTAGAATAAATTGAACGCACTGCAATAAATGTCAAAATTAAAGTAAAGAAACTTAAGAAATAAAAAAACTCTCCTCTTGCTTCTAAACTCCCAACGTCTGGAAATGGAGGTGTTGTAAATCCTTGGCCTGCACCAATAATTTCTATTCCTCCAGAAATTTCACCTGCAGCTACTCCTAAACCCAATGTACAGATTGCAAAGTAATGTCCTCTTAGACCTAAAATTGAATATCCAATTAAACCAGCAATAATAGTTGGAACTATAGCTGCAACAATTAACCCAACAGCCATTCCTTGAAAAAATTGAGCAGGAGTATGAACAAATGTTTTTTCACCACCACTCTCTGTCCATTCTGCTAACGGAAAGAACATCCCAACTTGAACCGATGCACAAAGATACATCCCAAGACCATAGAACAAAATATTTCCAAACGAATTATAACCCATCTCACCACCTTGGATATTCCATGTAGTCGCAAGAACTATCAATACACATAGTATTGATAGTTGAACTTTAAAAGCTGGAAATAAAAATGGAGCCACTAATCCAAAAATCAAAATACCAGAATATAAAATTAAATTATTCTTGTTCATATAAGCTGTTTATTTTGTCTCTAAATTTTTGGTCAACTGTAAAATAATGTCCATTTTCTTCATGTACGCTTGATCCGTTTAAATGATATTCATCTATATGTTTTTTAAATTTTTCGATATCAACTTTAATTATTTTTCCAGTATCATCTGTAATTTCAACTTTTTTCACTTTAGGTACTCTCTTTTTCTCGAAAGTTTAAATCTTCTGTAAACTAAAATTAATACTAATAGTAAAAATACAGAGCCAATTCTAAATTCTGTTCCTAGAATATAGTCTGCAAATTCTTCAAATACACCAAGACCCATACCAGACATTGCAACTCCTGGTAAATTTCCTAGGCCCGCAACAATAACAATCATAAATGATCGAATTGTATATGGTAATCCCATGTAAGGGTGAATTGTAAATGTTATAGAAATTAAAGCTCCAGCAACGCCACAAAGAGCAGCATTAATTCCAAATGTTGCTGCATAAACTTTTTCTGTATCAACACCTAAAATTTTAGCAGCTCTAGCATTTTGTGCAGTAGCTCTAATTGCACGTCCAAGCTTAGATTTTTTCATGTAAATTACTAGACATATTGCGAATAAAATACTTATAAAAGCTGAAAACAATTTTGAGTTAGGTAACACAACATTATTGTTAAACAACATCGTTGTTCCATAATCTGAGTTTGCAAGGACAACATCTGCACCAAATGCAAAATTCATTAATTGCATGAATAGAATGCTTATTCCAAAAGTTGCTAATATGGAGATAAACAAGTCTCTATCTACTACTTTATTAATAACTAATTTGTAAATTAGAACACCTAGGAAATACATTATTACTGGTGCAACAATCACGCCCCATGCTGGGTGAATGCCATAAAGATACATAAAATAAGCAATATATCCTCCCAAAATAACAAGGTCTCCTTGTGCAATATTAATTATATTCATTACTCCCCATTGAAGAGCCATCCCGTAAGCGATCAATGCAAATAAAATTCCAAGAAGGATTCCATCCAAGCAAGCTTGGACCGTTATCATCGGATATTGGAAAACCATGAAATCCATAAAAAGTATTTGGGTTATATAAAAAAAAGCCCCCTAATACTAGGGGGCTTTAATATTTTTTATTTTATCTTTCTGACCACTTAGGAACAGGATGTATTAACTTAGCTGATGCCCATTTAGTTGGCGCAACAACTTTGTTCTCACATTTTCCTGAGTCATCACACATTACTTGGAAAAGTACCATAGGTTTGTCAACATTTTGACCACCAGGTGCAAATTTAATATTTCCATAGAATGTTTGCATGTTAGTAGCTGCAAGAGCATCTCTTACTTTCTTTTGATCAAACGAATTTGCTCTCTCAAAAGCATCTTTAAATACTAACAATGCAGCAGAAGATTCTGCAGATTGATAAGGTGGATCATATCCAAACTCTTTCTCAAAGTCAGCCGCATAAGTCATTCCATCTTTAAAGAAATTATCTTTATATGTTAATGTTTTGTGCCATTGAGAAGCGCATAATGCGTACTGTGAGTTTTTACCATGCTGTTTAGATAGCTTAGCAGCATCACAGTGAGTCATAGCTAACATTGGAACATCTACTTTCATTTCAGCAATTTGTCTAATTGCAGTAAGTGCGCCTTTTGTATGACCTGATACAACAAGAACATCTGGCTTCATTTGTTTAACTTTAACTAATGTTGCAGCCATATCATTTAACTCTTTTGGTAATTTATCATCAATTACTTTTTTTGAGCCAGTTCTTTTAATTGCATCTAAAACTCCCAATCTAACATCTTGAGAAAACGCATCTTGTTCAAATGCCATTGCTACTGTCACTGGTTTTCCATTATTCTTTTCAACTGCTAAATCAATAGCAACATCAAGATATAAATTAGCTGGGGCTAATACAGCAAATAGATATTTGTAACCTTTTGTAAACAAAGATCTAGATGCACCATTTGCTTCAACCATTGGAACACCATATTTTTCACTTTGGTTAAACCAGAACTGTAAGGGCCAAGCATAAACTCAACACCATCTTGTGATATTAATCTTTCTGCAAGCTGTGCAGCTCTCTTAGGGTTTGATTCATCATCGTAATAAATGATTTCAAACTTATAAGTTTTTCCACCAACTTTTACTCCACCCATGTTGTTAATTCTATCAACAGCCATATTATAACCGTTTTGTGTATGAACACCATTAGATGAGTATTTACCAGTTAATGAAATGGCAGCACCTAAGACAATCTTATCTCCAACAACTTTTGCAAATGATACAACTGAAGTTGAAAATAAAATTACTACTGCAGAAATAAAACTCAAGATTATTCTTTTTATTTTCATTTTATTTCCTTTTGTTATTAATTAATTAATACTTAATTTAATAAATAATTTTAAAGTATTGCAAGTGGCAAAAAAACTTTACATATGCGCTAATACTGTTGTGTTACAATAATAATTAAGGCTATGATTACCAAAACACTCGCTGAGATTGTATTAATTGTTTTTGGATTTGCTTTTATCCATGTAATAAGTTTTTGTGCCAACAGAGCGTAACCAATCAAAGAAATAAAATCTAAAATAACATAAGTAGTTATTAAAATAAAAAATTGGACGATGTAATTAGCACTAAAGTCAATAAATTGGGGGAAGATTAAGGGAAAGAACAACCAAGCCTTAGGACTTGTGCCTGCAACTAAAAAACCATCTTTATAAAAAGAAAAAGTTCCTTTTGAGCTAATTATTTTCGAATTAACATCTTTTGGTGAAGATTTGTAAACATCATAAGCTAAATAAATTAAATAAATTACACCAATCCATTTAAAAATATTTAGGATATTTGGATTGTCAGATAAAAAAGAACCGATGACAAAAATTACTAAAGTTGCCTGTAGTAAATTTGCGGTAACATCTCCAAAGGCTGTCCATATACAATTTTTAACTCCATAATTCATTGAATAAGAAATGATTACAATTCTAGGGGTACCAGGTGTAATAAATAAAAAAATAATAATCTGTAAGAAAAGGATAAAATCTAGGGGGAGCATAAAAAAAAAGATAGTCCTTAAAAACCGGGAGCTAAAGATGGCTAAGAAGGACTATCAAATCACAATATATCAGGTCTTAAAAAAAATGCATTATAGATTTTTTTGAAATATAAGGGATTTATGAAAAAAAAAGGTCACAGGCCTATCACTAAAGTCAAGAATCCTGAGCCAAGCGTTGAAAGTCCAGATTGGGTCATATGGGCTGCCTGGGCTGATAGGATCACATTTGAGGAAATTAAAAAAAAAACAGGTTACGCAGAATCTGACGTCATAAGAATAATGCGAAGATCACTCAAACCCTCCTCATTTAGATTATGGAGAAAAAGAGTTCATGAAAAAAGTATCAAACATAGAAAGAAATTTGAATACTCTCGAAAACAAATATCTAGTAAAATTAAAAAAGATGATTATCTATAGTCTATGAAAAATGTTACAATATATACTGGACCATACTGTAATTATTGCGATGCAGCAAAAAGATTATTAACTAGAAATAATGCACCTTATAAAGAAATTAATGTAGCCGAAGTTGATGGTGCAAAAGATGAAATGATAAAGAAAGCTAATGGAAAAAGAACAATACCACAAATATTTTTTGATGATCAGCACATCGGGGGTTATGATGAAGTTAGAGCTTTAGAAAAAGAAAATAAACTCCAAGAAATGTTAAAATAATTTTATTTTTGTTTAAAGATTAAACAAATACCATTATTACAATACCTTTTGCCAGTTGGTTTTGGCCCATCGTCAAATACATGACCATGATGAGCGTTACAATTTTTACAATGATATTCAGTTCTAGCATAACCTATTAAATGATCTGTTTTTGTTTCAAATACATCTGGTAAAGATTCATAAAATGAAGGCCATCCAGATCCACTTTCATATTTTGTTTTTGAGTCAAATAACTTTATATCGCAATTAGCACAATGATAAGTTCCTTCTCGCTTTTCATTATTTAATTCACTTGATCCAGGTCGTTCAGTGCCTTCTTCAAACATAACTAATTTTTGTTCTGCTGTAAGATTTGGATTTTTTTTATTCATAATTACTAAATTAATTTAGCACATGACTGGTGTAAAAAAGAGTGTAATTCAACAAGTTTATCAATATTTTTATTGTAACCACCTCCTAAAACTCCACAAAGAGGAATTCTTTTAGAAAAAAAATTTTCTGTAACAATTTCATCTCTTTTTTTTATACCATCATCTGAAATCTTTAATTTACCTAAGCGATCATTAAAATGGATGTCAACCCCTGCAATATAGAAAACAAAATCAAAATTTTCTTTATTTAATTCATTTAAATGAAATTTAAGTATATTTAAGTATTCCTTATCCTCCGTATCATTTTCAAGCTCAACATCGCAATCGCTAATTGATTTTTTGGCAGGATAATTTGATTTTGAATGCATACTAAAAGTAAAAACATTTTTATTATCCTTGAATATATCTGAATTACCGTTTCCTTGATGAACATCCAAATCAACAATTAATATTCTTTTTGCCAATTCTCTATCTAATAGAAATTGAGAAGCAACCGCTACATCATTAAAAACACAATATCCTGCACCACTATCATAATTCGCATGATGACTTCCTCCTGCAGTATTACAAGCAATACCATGATTTATTGCAAGTTTAGAGGCAAGCACTGTCCCTCCTGTTGCAACTAACGACCTTTGAACTACGCTATCAACTAATGGAAAACCAATTTTTTTAACTCCAATTTCATCTAGTGTTTTATTTTTAATTTCTTTAATATATTTTTCAGAGTGAGCACCCTTTAAAGTTTCATCTGAACATGGATATGGTTTATGAAACTTTGTTACTATCTTATTCTTTAATAAAAAATCTGCAAGATCACCAAATTTATTAATAGGAAATTTATGATCATCGCCAATTTTAGCAAAATAATCTTCATGATTAACTACAGGTAAATCCATTTTACTCAATCACCCGAATTGGTTCCCCATTAACACAAGCCTCTAGTGACTCGATCATTTGAGTAAAATAAACGTGATAATTTTCAGCCGTCACATATCCAATGTGAGGTGTTAATAAAGCATTTGGTAAAAATCTTAATTTATTATTTTCTGATAAAGGCTCTTTTTCATAAACATCTAATCCAGCACCTGCAATTACACTTGTTGATAATGCAATTATCAAATCGTCTTCGTTTATTATGGGACCCCGAGAGGTATTAATTAAAAATGAGGTCTTTTTCATCTTATCCATTTCTTTAAGAGTAATACAATTTTTATATCTCTCTCCACCTTGTACATGAATAGATAAAAAGTCAGAGTTTTTTATTAGATCTTCTTTACTACAAGGCAGAACGTCTAATTCTTTACAGATGTCTAAATTTAAATTTTCACTCCAAGCCATCACCTGCATACCAAATGCCTTGCCAACCTTAGCAACCTGCGTTCCTACTTTTCCAAGGCCAATCAAACCAAGAATTTTACCTTTTAATTCTACACCAACTGAAGTTTGCCAATAACCTTGGTACATATTATCAATTTCCTCTTTTAAGTTTCTTGCTAACCCAAGTATTAATGCCCAAGTTAATTCAGGTGTTGGATTAGTATTACTCTCAGTACCACTGACAACAATTTTTCTTTTTTTCGCAGTATCTAGATCAATTGATTTATTTCTTAACCCGCTAGTGATTATAAATTTTAATTTAGTTAAATTTTCTATCAAATTTTTTGTTATAGGAGTTCTTTCTCTCATTATAAGGAGAGCCTCAAATTCTGCTAATTGCTCTATAGCATCAGCTTCATCTACAAAAGGCTCACTAAAAATTTTTATTTCATATTTTCCTGATAATTTTTTTAGATCCACAAATTGTTGTGAAACATTTTGATAATCATCTAAAATTGCAACTTTAAGCATAAACTTTTTTATTAGATAAATAAATGCCAGACAATATGAAAAATGCTCCTACAAAATGATACATTTCAAATTTTTCTTTGAAAATAATAATAGCCATAATGGCACTAAATAACGGCATTAATTGAATAAACATAGAAGCTCGATTTGGACCAATTAACTCAATACCTTTTTGCCAAAAATAATAAGCAGCTATAGCTGGAAAAATTGCTACATAAGTTAATATTAAAAAAAAATTTTTATCTAAATTTAATTCAAGACCGATTGATTTTTCATAAAAAAATTGTGGAATTAAAAACAGTATCCCTACAGAAACCATTAATTGTATCAATGTAAATTGTGAAAATTTAAATTTATTTTTTTTTAGTAAAGTTGAATAAAGAGACCAGGTAATTACACAAACCAACATCCATATATCACCTTTATTAAAATCTAGAGAAATTATCTTTTGGAAATCTCCATTAGAAATTATTGAGCCTATTCCAACTATTGAAACTAATAATCCAATTAACTGAAAAATATTTGTTTTTTCAATTTTCATTAATGATGAGAGAACAATTGTTGCTGCTGGAATAGCTGAAAGCATAAGCACAGCATTAATTACTTGTGTATAATTAAGAGCAAAATAAACTACAGAATTAAATGTGCTTATAGTAATTACTCCCATAAAACTAATTACAAGCCAATTTTTTTTTATATAGGATAGATTTTTGAAAATTTCTTTGTAGGTAAAAGGAATAAGAATAAACCAAACAGAAATCCACCTAAAAACATTTAAAGTTAAAGGAGGAATTTCAAATAATGTTGCAAATTTTCCGACTATAAAGTTGCCTGACCAACAAAATGTTGCAAGCACTAAAAAAAGGTATGCCAAATAGTTTTTATTAGACACAAAATTAAGAAAATCTTCTTGAGCTATAAGGATCTAAGTTTAAATTTGTATTTTCTTTAGCTATCATTCCAGAAACTATCTTCCCAGATATTGGACCTAATGTCCATCCCAAATGATGATGTCCAAAACAATAAAACACGTTTTTATAATTTTTAGATGGACCCATTACTGGCAAAAAATCTGGCAATGTTGGCCTGAAGCCTAACCACTCATCCTCATGCTCAGGAAGGTCCCCCAACATATACTTTGCATTATTAATTAAATTATTTATTCTTGATTTTGAGGCGGGATTATCTAAACCACCAAATTCTACAGTGCCAACTACTCTTAAACCTTGTTCCATTGGCGTTATACCGAAACCTCTATTATGAAATATGACTGGTCTACTTAAAAGATGATCACAATCTTTAAAATGAACGTGGTAACCTCTCTCTGTATCCAATGGAATTTTTTCATCCAATTTATCAGTTAGTTTCTTAGAAAAAGCACCACAAGTTATTACAATCTTATCACAGCTGAAACTTTCATTTTCACTCAGCAAAACAGGGCTCTCTCCTTCAAAATTAATATTTAAAATATTCTTATTTTCAAATTTCCCACCTTTTTTTAAAAAAAGTTCAAAAAGTTTTAATAAAATCTTTTTTGGGTTTCTGGCATGTCTTGCGTATGGATAATAAACTCCTGCATGATAAAATTTTTTAAGATTCGGTTCTAAATCATGTATATCTTTTTTATCTACGAGTTGTTGTTTAACACCTAGCTCTTCTCTTACTCTGATTTCTAGTTCTCTACTTTTTAGATTTTTATCATTCCAAACGTAGAGAATGCCTTTATTTTCAACTAAGTTTTCTAGATTAATTTCCTCAAATAATTCATCATAAGCGGGAAGAGCTAAATCCAAAATTTGGTGCATATTTTTTGCGGTGTGCATCATTTTGTTTTTAGTCGTATTAAAAATAAATTTTAAAAACCAAGGAATCATTTTTGGTACATAATTCCATTTTAAAGCTAAAGGACCTGTTGAACTTAATAACATAGCAGGAACATCCATTAAAATATCTGTTCTGTTCAATGATAAAGATGCATATGGTGAAAAATGACCAGCATTGCCATATGAGGCAACAGGACTACCAGGTTTTTCTCGATCAAATATTGTTACTTTAAAACCTTTTTTTTGTAAAAATAAAGCATTAGAAATACCTTGAATACCAGCACCAATTATTCCAACATTTAAATTTTTATTCATAAAAAAATATACAATTATTCTCTAAAAAAATTTAAGCGACAAATTATACTTAGGCGATTAATTGTTGGCTGTGTACCCTCGCACTCATTACTATTCCAAAGCCAATCATGGTAGCTAACATTGAAGAGCCTCCATAAGACATTATTGGCAATGGAGATCCAACTATAGGTAGTAAGCCTAGAACCATACTCATATTTATTGTAATGAAAACAAAAATGGCAGCTCCAAAACCATAACAAAAAAGTTTAGCAAAATAACTTCTAGAATTAGCTCCAATAGCAATTATGCGGTAAATTATAATAATATAAATTACAAGCAGAACCACTGAACCAACAAAGCCGAACTCCTCTGAAAAAAGAGTAAAAATAAAGTCAGTATGCTTCTCTGGCAAAAATTCCAAATAACTTTGAGTTCCTTTTAAGAAACCTTTTCCAAAAATGCCTCCAGATCCAACTGCAATTTTAGATTGTATAATCTGATAACCTGCACCTAGAGGATCTTTGTCTGGGTTTAGAAAAGTTAAAACTCTTAACTTTTGATAAGGTTTTAAAAATGCTATTACAAATGGTAATGAAATTACAAATCCTAACATAGTATAGATAAAATATTTGTGATTAATTCCTGCAAACCACAAGACAGCTATTCCGCTAACAGCTATTAGTACTGAAGTTCCCAAATCAGGCTGAACTATCACGAGACCCATAGGTAATAGAATTATTATGAGTGAGGTTAAAATTGTATAGACGGAATTAACATTCTCTAATTTCATCCTATGAAAGTACTTTGCCAGACACAAAATTATAAAAATTTTCATAAGTTCTGATGGTTGTAAATTTATAAAATATAAGTCCATCCATCTTTTTGATCCTGAAGATGTTATTCCAAAAAAATAGGTCCATACTAATAAGCTCACCACAACTATGTAAGATAGATAGCCAATAGAAAACCAAAATTTGATATTAATAAATGAAATAAAAAGCATCATAATTGTAAAAACCATTAACTTTGTAAAATGACTTTTTGTATGAAATAAAATCTTTCCGCCATCTGTCGAATACATAGTTGCTAAACTAATGAAACCGAGCAATAAAATACAAATTAGTAAAATATAATCAAAATTTCTAAATTTTTGAAAAAAAGTAAAATTGTTATTTGTTAATCTAGTATGTTGATACATCTAAATCTCCAAATATTTTTTTTGATTAATTGATTGTCTTATTTCATGTCGATCAATAATAAGTTTAAATAATCTCTTTGCCATTGGAGCAGCGGTTGTGCTTCCGTTACCACCATGCTCCACAACAATACTTAACGCATATCTTGGATTAACATAGGGACCATAAGCGATATATAAAGCATGATCTCTTTGTTCATAAGGAATTTCAGAAGTTTTTAAATCTAATTCTCTTTCTCTCTCAGTAATTTTTTTAACCTGGGCTGTACCTGTTTTACCAGCAAATTGATATTTTGGATTATCAATTCTTGATCGATAGGAAGTTCCCATTACTTCATTCGTAGAGCCAAACATTGCATCTTGAATAATTTTTATATTTCTAGAATCTTTATAAAGAGGTGTGTAATAATCACTTGGCTTTATTTTATCTTTATCATCTATGAGTATTTTTGGATATATTTTATATCCACCATTAGCAATTTGTGCTGTCATTAGGCATAATTGTATCGGTGTAGTTTGAATATATCCCTGGCCAATTCCAGTAATTATTGTTTCTCCTAATAACCATCCTTTACCTAAAGCATTTTTTTTCCATTGAGTATTTGGAATCAATCCATCTTTTTCAATTTCGAATAAGTTATCAAAAACTTTTTTTCCTAATCCAAATTTTTTTGCTGTTTCACTTAACTTATCTACTCCAAGTTTCCTTGCTATCTCATAAAAATAAGTATCACATGACATCTTCATAGCGTTTCTAAGGCTAACATATCCATGACCCTCTTTTTTCCAACAATGATAAGTTTGATCATACAATTCAGTTTTTCCAGTACATCTGACAGTAAATTTTGTATTTATAATTCCGTTTTCTAAAGCTGATAAGGCTACAATGGGTTTCAATGTTGAACCTGGAGAATATCTACCTTGCAAAGTTTTGTTCAATAGTGGTTTCATTGGATCATTACGGATTATTTGCCAATTATCTTGACTAATACCGAAAACAAACAAATTTGGATCAAATGAGGGAGATGAGTGCATGGCAATAACCTCACCGGTAAATATATCCATTACACATATAGATCCTGCTTTATCTTTCAATAGTTCGTTTGCTAATTTTTGAATTTCTGTATCAACTGTGAGTTTTAGGGTTTGACCTTTTTTACCTTTTTGAAACTCAAGCTGACTAATTCGTCTACCATATGCATTTACTTCGTATCTCTCGATATCATTTGTTCCAATTAATTTTTCTTCAAAAGATTTTTCTAATCCAATTTTTCCAACTTTAAGACCAGGTACAAAATTCTTTTTTATTAATTCTGTATTTTCAATATCCTGTTCATTTGCCTGACTTACATAACCAATAATATGAGTAAAGTTTTCGTCAAAAGGGTAATTTCTTGAAATAGAGATAACAGGTTTCACTCCATTTAAATCATACAAATGATTATTTATTTTTGAAAATTTGTCCCAACTTAGATTGTTTGAAACAATTAGAGTTTCCCAAGGTTTAATCTCTTTTTTCTTTTTTAAAACTTTTTTGAACTCTGAGTCAGATAACTCTAATAAATCTTTAAGTCTGTAGATAACATATTTGAAATTTTCTACTTGCTCAGGTATCACATGTAGCTGATAAGCTTCAAAGTTACCGGCTATTACATTACCAAAATAGTCTTGAAATTCTCCTCTAACAGGTGCTAATTTCCATTCTCTAATTCTGTTCTTATCCGAGAGTGTAAGATATTTTTTATTCTCTTTAACTTGTAAAAAAAACAATCTAATTACAATTCCCACCATTATAAAAAACTTTAGTGATCCTGTTATAAACATTCTACGATTAATAGAATTTAATTTTTTTACGTTATCACTTGATGAATTAATCATTTAGACCTTTTAGATAATATTTAAATAAATAAGCAAAAAA
>LUMT01000474.1_pt1 | contig 13740 bp, 18 predicted proteins | sample 729741 | NCBI WGS metagenome assembly LUMT01 (sample SAMN03860299, study PRJNA289734) | marine metagenome | biome: seawater column; feature: ocean; material: water; isolation source: Red Sea water column Station 192 - depth 50m | place: Saudi Arabia: Red Sea | collected 2011-10-15 | depth 50 m
ACATTTCCTAATTTAAGTAATGCAGTTACTTCAACTCACACAGAATTAAATTTACTAGATGGTGTTACAGCAAACACTACAGAACTTAACTATGTAGATGTTGCAACACTTGGTACTGTAGAAGCATCGAAAGCTGTTACAGCAGATGCCAACAAAGACATTACAGGGGCTAGAAACTTAACCATTACAGGTGCATTGTCAGCAGGTAGTGGATTGATAACACTAGCAGATGTCTACCCTGTAGGTTCTATTTACATAAATGCAGCAGTTGCAACTAATCCTGCAACACTACTTGGTTTTGGAACTTGGGTAGCATTTGGTGCAGGTCGTGTTATGGTCGGTATAGATGCAAGTCAGACAGAATTTGATACGCTCGAAGAAACTGGTGGTGCAAAAACACACACACTAAGTATTTCTGAAATACCTGCTCACACTCACAATCAAGGTTCACACGATTCTACAGCAGGTGATGGTGGTGCATTTAACACAGAATTTATTAGAGACCATTCTGATACAGCTAATGGTCCGAATGTTGAATCGAGTTCAACTGGTGGGGGTTCTGCCCACAACAACTTACAACCATATATCGTAGTATATATGTGGAAAAGGACTGCATAGATGCCTGTATTTCAAGCACCTCCACCAAAAGGTCTTATAAAAGATGTAAACAATACTATAATACCTTTTGAGTTCTACTCAGAAGCATCTAATGTAAGGTTTGCTGATAGTGCTGCAAAAAAGATACAAGGACACGATCAGGTATTTGGCACACCAACAGTTGCTCCATATTTTGTTTTGAACTGGTCTTATGATGTAAACTCATTTTGGTTTTATGCAGGTACTGCAAAAATATACAGACTAAGTGGCACATCTACACATACAGATTTTACAAGAGCATCAGGTGGTGATTATTCAACAAACTTGGCTACAGTCGGTAATTGGACAGGAACGATATATAATGGTCTGCCTATACTTTGTAATGGCATAGATGATCCACAAGCATTAGCTACGACAGGTGCAAGTGCATTTAGCGATTTACCGAACTGGGTAGCTAACACGACTTGTAAAACTATCAAGGCATTTGGTAATTACCTTATGGCTCTCAATCTTACAGAAAGTGGTACAAACTTACCTAACAAAGTTAGATGGGGTGATACAGCAGAAGATTTTAATTTTCCATCTACATGGACAGCAGCAGCAACGAATGATGCAGGTGCAGTAACTATAGGTGATGAAGCAGATGAGATTATAGATGGTCTTGCACTCAAAGAATCATTTATCATTTACAAAGGCAACTCGACTTGGATAGCAAACTATATAGGCGGTAACCTAGTATTTAGTTTTAAAAAGTTATTCAACGATACAGGTATATTGACTAGGAACTGTGTGCAAGAGTTTGAGGGCAAACATTTCGTTGTAACTCAAGGTGATGTTATAGTTCACAATGGTGTATCTAAACAGTCAGTTGCAACCAATGCTATCAAAAAACACTTATTTGATGATATCAATAGCAGTTACTATCAACTAACTTTCGTAACACATAATGTGCAAAAATCTGAAATGTGGATATCTTATCCTAGTTTAGGTTCACAATTTTGTAACAAAGCATTAATTTATAACTATGTGGATAATAGTTTTACATTTAGGGATCTGCCTGACATTTATCATATAGGACCAGGTATTGTTGATCCCGGTGCTACATCAAATACATGGAATACACAGTCAGGTACATGGACTACTACAGCAGGTACTTATGGAGATAGGTTGTTCAACCCTACAGAAAGAAGTATTCTGTTTGCAGGTACAAGCGATACTAAACTGTATCGTGGAGACTTTGGGCAACAGTTTGACAATGAGAACTTTATTACAACTGTAGAGAGAAAAGGACTCACCCTTGATGGTAACAACAATACTGTCAAACAGGTAAGAAAACTAACACCAAGAGTCAAAGGTACAGGTACAGTAAACATATCTGTTGGTAGTTCGTTATCGCCTAATGGCACATATACTTTCAATGCTGCACAAAGTTTCGACCCTAACTCACAAAACAAAGTAGATTGCAGAGTATCAGGTAAGTTTATTGCAGTAAGGTTTCAACACACTAGCAATAGCGAGTTTGAGCTCAATGGATATGATTTAGAATATGAAGTCTTGGGAGAAAGATAGTGGCGACACCTAAATGGTTACAAGATGTTATGGAAAAAAGTTCTGCTGCATCAGGCAGGGCAAAAAGCAGAAGAAATGCTCCAACAAAAAAAGAATTACAAAAAGCCAATAAACAAGCAAAAGATATTTTAACAAACATAGGTTTAACAATGATACCTGGTTCTTTAATTGGTACAAAAATAGGACAACAATTAGCAAGAGGATATGGTCAAGCTATTAGTAGCGGAATAACTAACACCCTTCAAAGAGGAGGTAGTTCTAGGATAGCAAAAGATATTGCGAATAAACGAAACCTAAAAAATCCTTTTATTCGAGAACATTTCGAACACAGAAACCCAAGAAAACCAGGTTATGAAACTTTGCCTATGATGATGACTCCCGACCAATATTTAAAATTAGCAGCTAGAATAAATTTAAAAACACCTGGAAAACAAAAAAAAATAAAAGAAATGGCTAGAGTTATGTCTGGCACAGCAAGAGGTAAAGCAGGATTAAATCGAGACCTATATTTCGATGTAAGAACTGCCCCTCTGTTTGCGGTAAAACCTACAAAAGATGGATTACAAATAACTGAACATGAAGGCAGACACAGGGCAGCAACAGCAAAATATTTAGGTATAAAACAAATACCAGTTACACTTAAGTTTTATGATAAACCTAGTCGTGTTTTACCAAAAGGTCAAAAAATGGAACTTTTAGGTCAAAAAGGTTCAGTAGCACAAAGATTTAAAAGAAGATACGGGAAAAAGAAATAATGGCAGAAGCACCTAAATATTCACCTAACCCTGTACCGAGCGATCCTGAAGATTTACCAAGATATATCTTTGAGGAGTTGCTCAAACTACAAGGCGCATTAGAAGAAAACCCAACAACATTTATTGAGGTCAAAAATGCAACACCTGCTAGAAAAAAACAAGGAGATATAGTTTATGCTGATGGTACCAACTTTGATCCTGGTAGTGGTGAGGGCATTTATTTTGTAAACGCAGCAGGAAACTATACGAAACTATGACAACATATTTAACAGGTATACCATCACATGAGATTGATGAGATATGGGATGCTTGTGTTCCATACCTAGATTTAGTAGAAAAAAAAGGACAGGGAGAGATGGTCACAGAGGACATCTACAAACTGTGCAAAGAAGCTAAAATGCAACTCTGGGTAATATATCAGTAATAGAAGCATGGGCAGAAGAAAAAGGTTGTCATGCTATAGAAACATTTTGCAGAAAAGGATTCATAAAGAAATTGGAGAAATATGGATATGAACAAACATACACAGTTCTTGGCAAAGAACTTACAACCATACACTAAAGGAGACACATTATGAGTGGAGGAAGCGGAGGTGGTGGTGGCACACAAGTCCAAAGACAAGAGCCATCAGCTATACAAGCACCTTATTTAACAGACTTATATTCACAGGCACAAACACAGTTTCAGGCAGGACCACAACAGTTTTTTCCTGGCAGAACTTTTGCATCACCTAGTGCTACAACACTAGCGGCAGAGGATGCGTTAGAACAAGCAGCACAAGCTCAAGGTGTGTTTGGTCTAGGTTCTATTATTCCAGGATTTCAACAAGCATTGATGAGTCCTGCGCAAAGGTTTCAAGACCCTATGCTACAACAGTCTCTACGGGCACAACTTAGACCTATAGAAGAAACAGGAGCAAGATTATTGCAACAAGCAAGAAGGGGTGCTAATCAAGCAGGACAGTTAGGTGGAGATAGACAAGCAATACTAGAAGCAGAAGTTATAAGAGATGTTGCTCAGAAACAAGCCGATGTTGCATCAAGATTGTATGGTGATGTGTATGGAGATGTGTTAAGAACACAAGCTGCAACATTAGGACTTGCTCCAAGTATCATGAGCACCTTTGCACAACCTGCGCAAACACTTGCAAGAGTTGGACAAGCACGAGATATAAGGGCGCAACAACCTATAACAGAAGCTATGCAGAGATTTGCATTTGAACAAGCAGCGCCAAGTCAAGCACTACAACAATATGGAAATATCGTAGCAGGTACTATATTACCAGGCACAATAACCACTACAGGACCAGGTACAAGAGGACCAGGAACGGCAGCAGGTGCGGGAGCAGGTGCGTTAATAGGTAACTTGGTTGCGCCTGGCATAGGTGGTGCGCTTGGTGGAGCATTATTAGGAGGTATATTATCATGAATGGAATGTTTGGAAGTTTGTTTGATTTTAACCTACCCAACTTATTGGGAGGTATGGACATGGGTGTTAATTTTGACAATCTTACTATGGCACAAAAGATGCAAGAACTAAGAGATATGACAAAAGGAACAATGCTTGGTGGAGTAAACCCAGAACTCCCTATGCCTATAAAATTACCAGATGCAACAGCACAAGCTGCTGCTGTTGGCGGTATGAACCCAATGTTGATGTCAGCTATTTTAGGTGGCGGTATTCTAGATGAACAACCTAAAGAGATGTTGCCGATAATAGATCAACAAGCTGTACCAGGTTTAAGTTTAGCTATGAATGACTTGAATAGATTTTATGGAGGACTTTTATAATGTCAGAAAAACTAGGTTTCGAAGGATTGTTAGGTAATTTGGTTTTTCCACAACTTTTAAATTCAAACCCAACTAACAAACAGCTTATAGATGCAGCTATTTTAAGAGGTAGTTTAGAGTTACTAAAACCTAGACAACCAGGAGAAAACCTTGCATCACAAGCAAGTCGTGGATTAAAAGCAGCAGCTAACTTTGGTGATACTGTTTTTGAACAACAACAAAAGGCATTGGAAAATTTGATAGCACAACAAAAAGCTAACCAAGCAAAAATGCCAAGTCAAGTAACAATGACTGAAGAAAAAGCGCTTGGGTTTGAAGCGATGGTCGAAAGTTTAGCTAAAACTAATGTTGATGTAAAAAATGCAGTTGAAGCATTAGGCGGTAGCGGAGGTTTTGGACCTTTCAAAGAAGGAGGTACAGCAGCACTAGCAGCAAATGCTATAAGTGTTCAAAGCGCAAATCCAAGACTTTCAACAGCAGATGCTATTATAGAAGCAGCAAAGAATGTAGATAAATACATGAAGATACAATAATGGCAGAACAACTTACACTAGAAATGATACAAAATTCACCTCGTTTAAGGGAACTGGCAGCTTTGCCTGGCGATGAAGTTGATAACGGAAAACTTATCAGAAACTACTCAGATGAAGGTGACAGGATGGATTTAGGTGAACAGCTTACAGAAGAAAATATAAATTCATCACCTACATTACAGCTTTTGGAAGCAGCTCCTGGAGACAGGGTTGTAAATAACAAGTTAGTAAGAACAGGCAGAGATAGTCCTTTTGAACAATTTGTTTATAGATATGATGAATCGCAAGGAGCTGTAGCACTAGGCACAGATATACTAGAAGCAAGGATGCCTATAGGAAGATTTAGTTTTGATTTTGAAAATGGATTTCAATATTTTTCACCAGAAGAACTTTATGGTGAAGGATTTAAAAATGCTAGTGTCGATGAACGCAGAGAGATGATAGAAAGAGCCAGAGAAAGAGGTTTAGTAGAAGAATATGGAGAATATTTTGAACCAAACCCTGAAAGTATTGCAGGTGTAGCAGGTGAGGTAGTTGGAATAATAGCAGACCCCACTACACTAATTGCGCCAGGCAAAACATTACCAAGAGTCATGGGGGTATCAGCAGGTCTAGGTACTGGTTATAGTGTTCTTGAAGATGCTGCTACCACAGGAGAAGTAGATCCACTAAAAGCTATACAGTATGGCGCTTTTGGATCAGTTGGTGGAGCAGTAGGATATGGTATTGGCAAAGGGATAGGCGCAGGTGTAAAAAAATTAAAATCTAAAGCTGATCTACAAACCATAAATGAAGCAGAGCAAATCGTGGCGCAAGATATGAAAAATGGGTATAGCATAAACGAAGCATTAAACGATTTGGCACAAAAAATAGATAATGAAGAATTAACCAAAGCACTACAAAGAACAGGCAAACAACTAAAAATACCGCCAACACAATCCAAAGCCGCTAAAATAGCAAATGATTCTGTTGTCAATGACAGCGCAACAGCAAGAGTCAAATCAGGACCATTTGACTATTTTCTAGGAACACTTATGACTAGAATAAGAAATATATCAGAAGTAGTTGGTGGCAGGTTAAGACATTTTGAATATAAAGTTCATGTTAATACAGCAGAAACTTTGAAAAAAGTGCAACCATTTCTTGATGATTTAAGAGGACTAGACCCTGTAAGCAAAGTAAAAGTAACTAGAAGTCTTTATAATGGAAACTTTAACGAAGCACTTTCTTTTATGCCAGAGTCAATGAAACAGAATTTTAATATTGTAAAAAGCACATTAGATGATTTATATAATGATTCACAAAAAGCGGGAATAGTTTTCGATAAAATAGAAAATTATTTTCCAAGACAGGTAAAAGACTTAGGCAAGTTCAGAGATTCTTTAGGGATGGAAGATTTGTCTAGATTAAGTCAATTAGAAAATGATTATGCAAAAAGGTTAGGTTTAAGCACGGCTAATGATTTATCTTTAGCAGAGAGGTCTTATGTTGCAAACCAATATGCGAGGGGATTTGGTCTAAAAGCCGAAGGCGGACCAAGATTTGCAAAACAAAGAAAAATAAGTAATTTAACAGAAAAACAAGTTTTAGAATTTTATGAAGATCCTGCTGATGCTTTGTCTTTATACATAAGGGGAGCAGTTGATAAAATAGAAAAATATAAGTTTTTTGGAAGAAATGCTGTTAAAACAAAAGAAGGGGTTTTTAATGTAAAAAATTCTATAGGCGCAATAATTGAAGAAGAAAAAGCAGCAGGTAGACTTAATCCTTTAAACGAAGATCAGTTGATAGATTTGCTACAAAGCAGATTTATAAGTGGTGATAAACAAATGCGCAAAGGTTATGGCACTCTAAGAGATTTAGGATATATGGGAACTATTGCTAACCCATACTCAGCTATAACACAGTTTGGAGATTTAGGTAACTCAGGCGCTTTACATGGATTTAGAAATACTTTTGCTTCATTGTTTGGAACAAAAGATATTAAACTGATAGATGTTGGCATAGAAAATATGTCGAAAGAATTTGCAGAGGGTAATGTAAGACCAACAGTAAAAGCATTGAATTTTCTTTTTGATAAAACGGGTTTTAGAGCAGTAGACAGACTCGGCAAAGAGACTTTAATGAACGCATCTTTTAAAAAAGCTATAAAACAAGTCAAAACTCCAAAAGGAGAAGCTGCTTTTAGAAAACAATATAAAGAATTGTATGGATTTCAACCGAAATTGCTTGATGATATAGTAGCTGACCTAAAAGCAGGTAAGGTTACAGATAACACGAAGTTTCATGCCTTCAATGAATTAGCAGATGTCCAACCTATAACACTATCTGAAATGCCACAAGGATATCTTGACAATCCAAATGGCAGACTTTTTTATATGTTAAAATCATTTACTCTTAAACAAATAGATGTTGCAAGAAGAAAAGTGGCTCAACAATGGAAAAAAGGAAACAAATTAGAAGCTACAAAAAATGCAACTGCATTAGTAGCATATCTTTCAACTTTTAATTTGGGAACAAAACTTGTTAAAGACATAATTGTTGGCAGAGATATAAACCCAGATGCTCTCCCAAGACAGGCGCTTTATTCTTTTTTTGGTGTATACGGAATCAACGAATATGATGCTAACAAATACTTATCAGCAGGAAAATTAACAGAGTTTGGTATGCAAACAATAGCTCCTGCTATGCCTGTCCTAGATGCAGTAGGAACTATAGCTGCTGAAAGCATAAGACCTGCGTTCGAGAGGGGTGGTTATAGAAAGACAGATTTCGATGATTTTTCTTCTGCACTTAGAGCAATCCCTGGTGTTGGACCAATAATGTATAACTGGTTCGGTGGTGGCGCAGAACAATATAACAGAAGATTGAGAAAAGAATCTAGATAGGAGAATTGTTATGATACCAATGGAACTTTTATCAATGTTAGCTTCTACTGTGCTAGGTGGCATTATGTCTATCATGGCTCAGAAAGGACAAGCTGAACAAGAAAAACAAAAAATGCTTATGCAACGAGCAGGGTTTGCAGCAAAACAAACAGACAAAGCAAGACAAATTTCTGACCCTCATACTAAGCACACAAGAAGATGGATAGCATTGATGTGTGTATTTAGCATTATCGTAGTGCCAATCGTTGCACCTATATTTACTGATGTAAACATCGCATATCAAATAGTAACTGAAGCTAGTAGTGGTTGGTGGATATTTGGCGAAACATACGAGACATCATACTTCGAGCAAGGCAATACGATTTACATAACTAATCTACAATCACATACAATATTTTCAATTATCGGTTTATATTTCGGAGGATCGCTCACAAGAAAATGAAACCTGAATTATGCACATTAAATTATGGAATATCAGTTTTTTGTGTCATGTTAATTTTATATATAATTTTTAAGGATGACTAATGGTAGCAAAAAGATATCAAAGCAAAACAGGTGGACTGAACGAAGCAGGTAGAAAGTATTTCAAACGCACACAAGGTTCTAATCTAAAAAGACCTGTAACAGGTAAAGTAAAACCAGGTTCAAAAGCTGCAAAACGCAGAGCAAGTTTTTGTGCAAGGATGTCAGGAGTAAAAGGACCTATGAAAGACAGCAAGGGCAGACCAACAAGGAAAGCATTGGCACTAAGAAAATGGAAATGTCGGTAAGAAAACTGTTACTAGCAGTAATAATATTTACAGTTATAATATTGGGATATGCAATAGAAGATGCAGTATCAGATGTTACATCATCTGGGGCAACGACCAACACACAAAGCAACAACGCAGGATCAAACACAGCAATAACAGGTGGCTATGAAAGTTCTACAACATATCAGTCTGGAAGTAGCTCAAACACTACAACCACTAATACGACAAATAATTCAACGAATCAAAAGACTGCTGTAAACACATCATCAGCACCTGCTATGTCAGTTTATGGTCAAGACAGTTGTGTCATCCCCCTCTCTATCGGCATGACTGTTATTGGCTTCAGCACATCTATGGGTACTTACTACCATGATATGGAGTGCGAAAGAAGAAAGAAGGCAAAACTACTCAATGGTTTAGGTATGAAAGTTGCAGCGATATCATTGATGTGCCAAGACAAAGCTGTATGGAAGTCTATGATGGATGCAGGTACACCATGTCCTATAGATGGACTCATAGGTGAACAAGCTAAACAAAGATGGGAAGAACTAGGAAATGAAAAACATTTGGATTCTGCTACTGCTACCTCTATTAGCAAACGCAGACACTTCACAAAACCTTATCACTAATGGTACATTCGATAATGGCACTACAGGGTGGACATTATCAGGTGATACACAAAGAATAGGAGATTGTTGTCCAGGAGGACACGACCTAGAGTTTGGAGACTATGGCAGTATTGAGCAGACTTTTCCTCTCGCTTCAGAAGCAATAACTCAACCAATGCTTGATAATGGCATCACTCTGAACTCTAGTGTAGAAGTACAAAATGGTGAAGGAGGAGTCGGATCTTGGGCACCGAATCGTGGTGGTGCAGATACATTTACTATTAGATTGCAAATACGAGATGAAGATCAAAATGTGTTAGCAACAACAACACAGGAGAGAACAAATGTTACAGGGATTAATGGCAAAGATTTTACAGATACTGTCTCGTATACAGGGGTTGGTTCTAACTATGGAAATATTTTTATTAGTGGGTCTGATGCTAATGCTCCTGCTCGGCTTGGTGGTCCTAATGTAGATAACATATCTGTAACAATGGAGTATGACCCTGTCATATTGACAGTAGAACAAACTCAAGAGATACAAGAGATATTTGAACAAATAGAAGAAGTCTACATAGAAGAAATAGCTATCGAAGAAGTATTTGTAGAACCAATAATAGAAGAAGTCTATATAGAACCTATACCAGAAGTGGTAGAATTAACTGTAGAAGAAGAATTTATAGAAGAAACTATTGTACTAGCTCCTGAAATCATAGAAGAAGAAATTGTTTTAGCAGAACCTGAAGTACAAGTAGAAGAAACAGTAGAAGTTATAGAAGAAGTTTTTGAAGAAATAGTCGAAGCACCTGTGGAGGAGACCAATGAAACAGAAGTTGTCGAAGAAACAGAAACAAATACAGAAGTGGATGAAAGCAACGAAACTGCTGTCGCAGAAGGAACAGAAACACCAAACGACAACAGGGGTGTTGAAACCCAACTAACTATAGAAGAAATATCTATCAAGGTCGCAGACAAAATTAAGACAATAGATGGACAGCTCAAAGCTACACAGATGATAGTAGCTAAAGTTATGGCAAGAGATAATAAGATATCTTCATACTCACAAGTCAATACAGACATATTTATACAACCAGAATTAGTTGATACCAACATAGATCAGTACATTAATAACAACTATGTCGATATCAGAAACATTTACCCAAATCAAACATACGAGGACAGACTATGGACATCAAGACAATAGCAGGAATAGTAGGATTAGTTATTACACTAGGTGGTTTGTTTGTTCAAGTTGGACAAATATTAAACAGACTAGAAGTTGTAGAATCTAGGTCAGTTCCAAATATTGTGCCTTTAGAAAAAGAATTATCTATACTTAAATCTCAGGTAGAGGAGTTAAAAGCTAAGAGTAGCAATCCATTGATGAGATGAAAAAGATAATAAAGTTCTTATTAGGGAATATAAGAACGAAATATCTAAGACCAGAGATATCGGTCTTAGAGTTTATACTAATATTAGTTGTGGCTTACTACATTGTTTCAGCGATCTAAGTATACATAAACTAATAGGAGATAACTATGAGTGCAAACATACCCTTCACTAAAAGGGAAATGCAAATCATCAAAGCAATCCATGCGATTGATCCTAAAGCACAAATAAGCATCAAGACACTTATCAACAATAGGATTGATTACAAGTATGGTGGTGTTCTTTTTTTAAATTGTGCACCCATTACTTGGGATGAAGTCATGGATAAGATAGATGAGCAAGAAAAAGACACAAGATATTATTAATCGACCTGCCCATTACACAAAGGGCATAGAAACGATTGATTACATTCGTTCATGGGAAATGGATTATGTTCGTGGGAACATCGTAAAGTATGTTACTCGATTCCCTTACAAAGGCACACCACTACAAGATTTACAAAAAGCTAAATGGTATATTGAATACCTAATTAAGCAGGAAGAAACCAAATGACCATTCATAACAATGGTGGCAACTACAGTAGGATCGGAGTTATCCAAAGAAACGAAGATGGAGATATGCTCGTTTGTCCTAGTTGTGGATCTAGCCATATTATCAAAGCAGGTACTGATGGTACACAACACCAAAGAAAAAGATATAGATGTAAGACCTGTGGCAAAAAAACACAAAATCCAAAAGTCGTAAAAAACTATGAGCTTGAAGAAAGAACAGAAAATGATTGGACTACAGAAGAACTCATCGAGCAAAGAACAGAAGTATTCAAAAGAAAAGATGCTCGTGAAAGAAAAGATGAATTTATCAAGATCAGAATCAAAGACACAAAACCTATTGGTCTTTACATACAAGGCGACCCTCATGTCGATGATGACAACTGTGACTGGGTATCGCTTAGAAAACACATAGATATAGTCAATTCTACAGATGGTATGTATGCCTGTTCTGTAGGCGATCTGTCAAACAACTGGGCGAGGAGAGGTAAACTTGCAGGATTGTGGGCAGATCAGACCACAAATGGTGAGCAACAATGGCAGTTAGTCGAGTGGCTTATTAATGCAACACCTTATATCTTTATCGTTGCAGGTAACCATGATATGTGGGCTATGGAAGGCGATCCTATCAAATGGATGTGCAAACCATTGAAGTCTGTTTATCAAGACCACAACGCAAGACTCAAAATAAAACTACCCAAACACGAAATCAAAGTAAACTGTGCACATAATTTTAGAGGGCACTCTATGTATAACACAGCTCATGGTATCGTAAGACACGCATTGTTCAATGCACGAGATCACTTACTTATAGCAGGACACACTCATGTGTCTGGATACAGTCCTATCAGAGATGCAACCAATGACAAGATTATGCATTGTGTCCAGGTTGGCTCATACAAGAAGTATGACAACTTTGCAAAAGCATTGAACTTGCCATGTAAGATGATGTCTGCTTGTGCAGTTGCAATATTCAATACAGAACTACCAGATTCACACCCAGACTTTATAAAAATATTTTGGGAAGTAGAGGAGGGAGCAGATTATCTTAATTTTCTTAGAAGCAAAAAATGAAACCAAAGCTCGTGATTATAAACTGGGAAGATGCAATAACACCCACATCAGGGTGGACAAACATAAATGATTTAGACAACGCACTAGCTGATTGTATATCTATCGGATTAGTCGTTGAAGAAAACGAAAAAAGTATTACCATAGTATCTCACATATCAGGATCTGATATACAAGTCGATATAGATGGTAGCTTGGTACTAGATAAGTCTTGGATAAAGTTCAGAAAAGATTTACCTCTACCCAAGCACACAACAAACAAGTTAAAGAAATGGTTAATGGAGAAAAGCGATGCCGAAAAAAATAGATAAAGAACAAGAATTAAAATTTGTAGAGTATTACATAGAGGGTGAGACAGCAGGTAATGCTAGTCAATCTGCAAAGAAAGCAGGGTGGGATAAAAACCACAGGCAAATGGGAGCTTATCTCAAAAAGAAATATATCCATGAGATCAGAGAAAAGAATGAAGAAAGAATATCTGCCACATCAGGCAGAGCCATATCGGTCTTACAAGACTTGTTAGGATCAGATCAAGACTCAGTAAGACTCAATACTGCAAAACTTGTACTAGAGATGAGTGGATTCAGTTCACAGAATGTAAATCTCAATGTAGAGAAAGGTACAAACAAATCCGATGAGGAGTTAATTGAAGAACTACAAGGTCTTGTTAGCAAAATTCCTGCACTCAAACCTAAATTAGCTATGATTCAGGACAATACAGAGGAAGAAACAGGCGACACCCCTGAAAAGGACTCTAAAATAGATGAGAACAGACTAACACATTAGGGGGTTACTAAGGTATCACCCACCTCATTTAAATTGGATTATGGCGATTCTAGGGGCACTTTTTTTACAAAGTTTGGCTATAAATTACACCAAAACCTAAAATTGCCAATCCAACACCATTTACAAAGACTAGGGCATTATCATTAGTCTTAACACCAACAACTAACCAACCAAGCACACCTATAAACTGCACATAAAGATTGACTGGATAGATATTAAATGATGTTAAGACTAACCCACAAGAGAGGATTAGTGAGCTAGTCCATTTGAGTTTATTCATCCCCTATCTTAGCTAGGGCATTGATCTCAATATTTTTTACCATCTCTAAAGTTTCGATGTATGGTTTTTTGTAATCCATGTATTCTTCTTTCTTCATACCAAGAAACCCTGGACGATTATCATCATCATAAATAAATTGTCCTGTGCCCTCACAATGATAACACTTCTCTATAC